>TARA_R110001606_G_scaffold1937_1_pt1 | contig 42614 bp, 40 predicted proteins | sample TARA_R110001606 | Tara Oceans TARA_R110001606 (sample SAMEA4398315) | marine metagenome | biome: Polar Biome; feature: [SRF] surface water layer (ENVO:00010504); material: water (ENVO:00002006), including particulate matter (ENVO:01000060) such as... | depth 5 m
TACTCCAAACAGGTCCCACACGTTTGCTTGCCTGATTGTTAAAGAGCTGCGGGGCCGTCTGCGTTGTTGCCCCGTCGAGGAGTGCGCATTCTACGGATCGGGCACTTCCTGTCAAACCTTTTTTCGACGATTCCCTGAAATTCTTTCCGGGCGCTGGGAATTCAGCCATCCCAACGCCTCCAGCGCGATCCGCTAGCGGATCGTCACCCGCGCGATCTTCTTCTTACCGGCCTGAATCACCACGGTTTCGCCGCGGGTGAAGGAGCGCTCCTCCTCAAGCTGACGGCCATCCACATAGACCGCGCCCCGGGCGAAGACATCCTTGGCCGCCTTACCGTTCTGAGCCAGGCCGGCCAGCCGCAACAACGGCACCACGTGGACCTCGTCGCCATCGTCCAGCACTACCTCGACCTCCGGCACATTGTCCGGAATCTCGCCCAAGGCGGTCAGGTTGCCCGCCGACGAGGGCGCCGCCAGGGCCGCGTCTTCCCCGTGGAAGCGGGTCACCATCTCCAGCGCGAAGGCTTTTTTCGCCTCCTGGGGGCTGCCCAGCCGCTGCGCCTGCGCTTTGCGTTCAGCCAGGTCCTGATTGGATAAGCCGCTAAGCAGTTCGTAGTAGCGCCAGGTCATATCATCCGGGATCGACAACAGTTTGCGGTACATCTCCCCCGGGGCGTCGCTGACACCGACGTAGTTCTTCAGCGACTTGGACATTTTCTGCACCCCGTCCAGCCCTTCGAGAATCGGCATGGTCAGGCAGATTTGAGCCGGCTGGCCGTAGGCCTTCTGCAGGGTACGGCCCATCAGCAGGTTGAATTTCTGATCGGTGCCACCCAGCTCCACATCGGCCTTCATGGCCACCGAGTCGTACCCCTGCACCAGCGGATAGAGGAACTCGTGAACGGCAATCGGCTGGTTGGCGCGGTAGCGCTTGTCGAAATCGTCGCGCTCGAGCATTCGCGCCACGGTGTACTGGCTGGCCAGCTTGATCATGCCGGCGGCGCCCAGCTCATTCATCCAGGTCGAGTTGAACATCACCTCGGTCTTTTCCGGATCAAGAATCTTGAACACCTGCTCTTTGTAGGTTTCCGCGTTGCGCTTGATGTCCTCCGGGCTGAGCGGCGGCCGCGTGGCACTCTTGCCGGTGGGATCACCGATCAGCCCGGTAAAGTCGCCAATCAGGAACATCACGTGGTGGCCCAGCTCCTGAAACTGGCGCAGCTTGTTGATCAACACCGTGTGACCCAGATGAAGGTCCGGGGCGGTGGGGTCGAACCCCGCCTTGATCCGCAACGGACGGCCGCTGGCCAGGCGTTCGCGCAGGTCCTGCTCCTGAATAATTTCGTCCGCCCCCCGGCGCAGCAGCGCCAGTTGTTCATCCACGTCGATCATTGTTACCTCTGAATCAGCGAAAATCCGCCTGCTCTTTCGGAACCCCACCACCGGTTCGCCGGTCGCAAAGGCTGGCCCGTTGCCATAAAGCGCGACATTGTAGCACTTGAAGGCAGTTGTAAAAGGCAGGTATCTTTGCAAGCAATTAATTACACTAACGCCCTGGCGGCCCATCCTCAGAGCACTGTTTAAGCATGAGACATCGTTTTTCCGCCCTTGGCCGAGTGGCGCGCCGTTTTCCCCGCGCCCACCTGATTCTCTCCGGCGCGCTGATTGCCACCGTCTCTCTGGTGGCGATGGTGCCGGAGTCTGGTGAAAGCCGCTCCGAGCGCGTACAGACCCTGACCCTGCCCAAACACGACGCCGGCGATCAGCTTGCCCGTCTGGAATCCTCCCGGCACCAGCAGGCCCAGTTGGAGACTCCGACGGCCAGCGTCCCCACCCTGGCCAGCCAGCCCCAGGAACGGTGGCAACGCCTGACGGTGAAACCCGGTGACACGCTTTCCGGGCTGCTGCAGGAACACGGCGTCACCGCCACCCAGGTCTACCGGCTGGTCAACGGCCATCCGCGCCTGAAAGAGCTGGCCGACATCCGGCCCGGCGAAAGCTTTCAGATCTCCCTGGACAACGGCGGCGAGCTGAACGCCCTGCGCTACCATCCGAGCCGTATCGAAACCGTGGAAGCCGAACTCGACGGTGAGCGCTGGCAGGTTGCCGCCCATACCCGGGAATACCTTCGCCGCACACGCTTCGCCGATGGCACCATCGACAATTCCCTGTTCCTGGCCGGCCACGCCGCCGGCATGAGCGATAACCTGACCATGCAACTGGCCAACATTTTTGGCTGGGATGTGGATTTCGTGCAGGACATCCGCCAGGGCGACCGCTTCCGGGTGCTCTACGAAGAGCTGTACCTGGACGGCGAAAAGGTGGGCGAAGGCAATATCCTGGCCGCCGAGTTCTGGAACCGTGGCCGCCACCTGACCGCCTATCGATTCCAGACCCGCTCCGGCGACACCGAATATCTGGATGCGGATGGCAACTCCATGCGCAAGGCGTTCATCCGCACGCCGGTGTCCTTCACCCGCATCAGCTCCCGCTTCAACCTGGGCCGCAAGCATCCGATTCTGAATCGGGTGCGCGCCCACCGGGGCATTGATTACGCGGCCCGCAGTGGCACGCCGATCAAGGCGGCCGGTAAAGGCAAGGTGATTTTCGCCGGGGTGAAAGGCGGCTACGGCAACGTCGTTATCATTCAACACGGCCAGCAATACACCACCCTTTACGGTCACATGAAGGGCTTCGCCAAGGGCATTCGCGTGGGCAGCCGGGTCAATCAGAATCAGACCATTGGCTACGTTGGCATGACCGGGCTCGCCACCGGGCCGCATTTGCACTATGAGTTCCGCGTTAACGGCACTCACCGCGACCCGCTCACCGTGCCTCTGCCCAAAGCACGCGGCGTGGACGCCAATGAAAAGCCGCAGTTCCTGGTGCAGGCCAAACGCATGCAATCCCAGATCACCATGTTCGCCGAGGCCGCCACGCTGGCCAGCAGCAATGTCTTCTGAATCCGGCGTGTTCGCCGGTCTGATGACCGGCACCAGCCTGGACGGCGTGGACGCGGTGCTCGCCGTAGCGGAACCCGAACGGTTCCGTGTGCTCGCCCACCACAGCCTGCCGTTGCCGGATTCCCTGCGTGACCAATTACAGAGCCTGTGCCTGCCCGGCGACAACGAGATCGACCGCGCCGGCCCGGCCCATCGTCAACTGGGCCAGTGCTACGCCGAGGCCATCAAACAGCTGCTCACCGGGGCCGGCGTCGATGCCGCCCGGGTCACCGCCATTGGCTGCCATGGGCAGACTGTACGACACCGCCCCGGGCCACAGGGATTCAGCCTGCAATTGGGGTGCGCGGATACGCTGGCCTGTGACACCGGCATCCCGGTGATCAACGACTTTCGCAATAAAGACATGGTGCTGGGGGGCCAGGGCGCGCCGCTGGCCCCTCGCTTCCATCAGGCCCTGTTCGGAGCCCAGGGCCAGTTCACGGTGGTGCTCAATCTGGGCGGCATCGCCAACATCACCCTGCTCGACGGCGAGCGCCTGCTGGGGGGCTTCGATACCGGCCCCGCCAACACCTTGCTGGACCAGTGGTATCGACGCCACCAGAGCGGCGCCTTTGACCGTGACGGCGCCTGGTCCCGGGGTGGACGGGTACTGCCCGCCTTGCTGGAGCGCCTGCTGCGGGACCGGTACTTTCATCGGCCAGCGCCGAAAAGCACCGGCCGCGAGGACTTTAATCTGCCCTGGCTGGAGCAGGCCCTGGCCGGCGATGAGGCGCCCCGGGACGTTCAGGCCACCCTGGCTGAATTGACCGCCCGCTCGGTCGCCGACGCCCTGCGCGATCACCGCCCGGACCGCCTGCTGGTGTGTGGCGGCGGCGCGCACAACAGCGATCTGATGGCCCGCCTGTCGGCCTGCCTGGGCGCGGACGTGCCGGTGCAGGACACCGGACAGTGGGGGGTGCAACCGGATCAGGTGGAAGCCGCCGCATTCGCCTGGTTGGCCTGGGCCTATTGGCATCGGGTGCCGGGCAACGCCCCGCTGGTCACCGGCGCCCGCCGCGAAGCGGTGCTTGGCCATCTCACTTTGCCCTGATTCGCCCTGCCCGGCGATCCACTGCGCTTTACAACAGCCCCAGGCCCAGCAGCGCGCAGGCCGCGCCCAACACCGCGCCGGCGGCGATGTCGGTGGGGTAGTGCACGCCCAGCAGCACTCTGGACAGGCCGACCAGCGCGGCGAACACCAACGCCGGCGTGGCGGCCAGCGGAAACAACACCGCCAGCAGCGTGGCCATCACGAAGGCCGCCGCGGTATGCCCGGATGGGAAACTGAAACGGTCAGCGGGTTGAATGAACGCGCACAGGGACTCCAGGGAATCCGCGGGGCGCGGTCTTTTAATCAGATGTTTGAGCACAACGAAGGCCGGCACCTCAATGCCGTAGGCAAAAGCGGCCGCCAACGCGAAACGCTCGCCCTGAACGCCACCCAACAACCACAACAGCAGCGCCAACAAGGCGTACAGCGGACCATCGCCGAGCCGGGAGATGGCCCGCGCGAGCCGCGCCCGCCCGGCGGCGCGGGGCTGCTCGAGCAACCAGCACATGGCGCGCAGGTCAGCGGCGGTCATACGTTGCAAAGAGGGGCGAGGGAGTGTCATAGGCCCAGCATCCGCCGACATGACGACGCTGACTTGACACTTTGGTGACGTTTTTATGACCGGAACGCCGGCCGGCGCGGCTCAGACCGAGAACGACGACCCACAGCCACAGGTGGTGGCGGCGTTGGGGTTATGGACAATAAATCGGGAGCCCATCAACCCCTGCTCGTAATCCACCTCGGAACCGTCCAGGTACTGAATACTCATGGCATCCACCAGCAGGGTGACGTCTTCGCGGGCCACGGAGGTGTCGTCCTCGTTGCTTTGCTCATCGAACGTAAAGCCGTAGGAGAAGCCCGCGCAGCCGCCGCCGGTGATATAGACCCGCAGCTTGAGATTCGGGTTGCCTTCGTCATCACGAAGCTCGCGCACCTTGGCGGCGGCGCGTTCGGTCAGAATGATGGGGCTGGATTCGCTCATGTCGGTCCGTAATGCTGTAAGAACGCCATCTTCCAATACCCGAGTAATACAGTCAAGAATGGTCGGCGTCGGCGCTCTCGACGGCGTGCGGCGTACCCGGCTTCTCCGGCGCCGGCAGGTGGCGCCGCTCCTCGTCGAGACGGACCAGCTTGCCATTGACCCGCGCGCCCATCAGCATTTCGACCATAACGTAGAAGACATTGCCTTCAACCTGGGCCTTGCTGGCCAGTTCCAGGTGTTCGCTGGCGTTCACATCGCCTTCCACGCGGCCGTTGATGGTGACCCGGGGCACGCGAATCTCACCGCGCACCACGCCACTCTCGCCAATCACCAGTTGGCCGCCGTCGCCGGTCACGCTGATGTTGCCCTCCACTTCCCCCTGGATGTGCAACCCCCCGCTGAACTCGATATCCCCAATGATACGGGCACTGGGAGCGATCAGGGTGTGATCGCGAAAGCTCTGCTGTGCGCTGCTTTTCTTGTCTCGCCCTCTCACCAGCCATTCTCCTGCTTGGTTGAATTTACCAGCGGAGGCTCTGCACCACCTCGGAGCGGCGTCCAGCGGTGGAGCGGGCCTCCATCTCCAGCGTATCCACTTTGAAATCCGCCGGCACCGTCAGGATACCGGAGAGCTCCTGAAAATAACGGAAACGGAAGCGCAATTCGTCGCTTTCCTCCAGCAGCGACCCGGCGTCCAATGTCGCCGCCTGGCCGTTGCGATGCCCAACCAGCCGCAACCTCACGTCACCGGCCAGATAGCCGCGATTATCGCCAGCCTGGACCAGCACCAGACTGTAACGGAAACGGTGCTCGCCGGCGGCGGGGCTGACGTCGAACTTCTGGACCCGCAGCGGACCGTCTTCACCCCCGGGCGCCATTACGCTCTTATAAAACGCCACCGCTTCCTCAAGCTCCGCGCTCTGGTCGCGCAATCCGCGAATCTCCTCACGCAACTTGCCTCGCGCCTGCTCCGCCACATCCACTTCAGCCTTGTAAATGGCCAGCTCATGGCGGGCGGTGCGCAACGAGGCGCGTGTTTCGTCCAGGGATTGACTCAGGGTTTCGTTGTTCAGATTGCTGTCCAGCGCACCGCTGTGGCCCAGCCACAACCCACCAGCGAACAACGCCAGCGCCGCCACCACCGCCAAGGCGCCGAGCGTCAGTCGGGTGCGGCGCTGCTGCGTAGGGCTGACCGGCACCAGTACGACGTCGTCGATACCGGCACGCGGCCGGCCATGGCGGGCCATCAGACGCGGTCCGCTCTGTTTATGGTGAAAATATCGAAGTCCCCACTCACACCCATAATTCCCCTGTTCCGCTAATGCATTGTTATCAGCGAGTGAGGATCATAGGGTTCGCCACCGGCGCGGGCAACTTCACCGCCCGCTTTCCGGCGGCTCCGCCGGCACCACTCGCGCCCGATCCAGCGCCATGCCCTCGCCTTCCTGAAGGCGATCCGCCAGCGAGTCGTACAGCGGGCGCAGCCATACCAGCTTGGCCACCGCCGCGGCGAGAAAGGCCCCGGCCATGAGCGGCAAAAGAATGTCGTGGCGGTTGCCGGTGAGCTCCATGACGATCACGAAAGAGGTAATTGGCCGCTGGATCACCCCGGCCAGAAAGGCGGACATCGCCACCAGGGTGACGCCCACCACCGAGGAATTGGGCACCCAATGGCCGATCACGTTACCGATCCCGGCGCCCGCCGCCAGGCTGGGCGAAAACAGGCCGCCGGGAATGCCGGTAAAGTACGACACCAGCGTGGCGCTCATCTTCGCCAGCGGGTACAGCACCCCGCCCTCTACATCCTCGGTGATCAGGTGGCGGGCCTGTTCGTAGCCACTGCCATAGGTGGCGCCACCGGTGATCAGGCCCAGAAACACCACCACCAGCGCGCACAGGAACACCACCCGGTAGGGGTTCTGGCGGGCGTAAGGGGCGAGAAAGCGGCTACCGGTGATCAGCAGCCGGCTGAACAAACCGCCGAGCAACCCGCACACCAGCCCGGTCACGCCGATGGCGAGCCAGTCCTGAGCCAGATCCAGCGTGCCCTGAGGATGCCCGAAATAGCTGTAGTGGCCCATCATCATCAGCACCACCACGCCGGAGAGAATGATCGCCAGAATCAGGGTACCGCTGGTGCGCTGTTCGAACGAGCCGGCCAGCTCCTCAATGGCGAACACGATCCCGGCCAGCGGCGCGTTGAACGCCGCCGACACACCGGCGGCGCCGCCGGCGACGATCAGGGCGTTATCCACGTATTTCTGGTGCAGCCGGCCCATCTGCCCGACCGAGTACATCATCGCCGCGCCCATCTGCACGCTGGGGCCCTCGCGGCCAATGCTGGCGCCACACATCAAACCCAGACAGGTCAGGCCGAACTTGAGCACGATCACGCGCAACGACAGAAAGGTCGGCCGCAGCCAGTGGTAGCGCTGCTTGAGCACCACCAGAACCTGGGGAATACCGCTGCCCTGTGACTCCGACCCCATGTGCCGCATCACCCAGGCGATGAACACCATGCCGGCCGGCGTTAACACCAGAGGGATCAGCGGCGAGCGCTGTTCCAGGGACACAAATACCTGAAACGCCTGCTCGGTGACCCAGGCAAACGCCACGGTGAGCAACCCCACCAACAGCGCGCCGACCCAGAACACCACCCGCAGTTTCCAGTCCTGCACCGTGCCAAGCTGCCGACGAGACAGGCGACGTGTGCGAAACAGGTAGTATCGCAACAGACGGCTGGCGCGCGGTGGCTTATTCACGGGCATCCTCTTTTGGTCGACGGGATCAGGGATCCGGAGCGCGATCATCCGATCCACTCCCCGCGGGAGAGTGGCGACGCAAACCCTGCGAGCGATGCTGGCGCCGGGTGATCGTGACAGGAAAGGCGATATAGTATAGGCCGCCACGCGGCGACACTCCAATGTCGCCAGGTAAACATTCATGTCCGCGCTTCACGGACATTCAGTGTGGAGAGACATTGTGGAGAGACAAACATGCTCTGGCTGAAGGCCTTTCACATTATCGCCGTGATCTGCTGGTTCGCCGGCATTTTCTATTTGCCGCGGCTGTTCGTGTACCACGCCATGGCCGAGGATCAGCCCAGCCGCGAACGCTTCAAGATCATGGAGCGCAAGCTCTATCGGGGCATCATGAACCCGGCGATGATCGCCACCCTGGTGCTCGGCATCTGGATGCTGGCGCTCAACTGGGGCTATTACAAAACCCAGGGCTGGTTGCACGCCAAGCTGTTTCTGGTGGTGTTGCTGATCGGCTATCACCATATGTGCCTGGGGCTGATGAAAAAATTCGCCGCCGACGCCAACACCCACGGCCATCGCTTTTATCGCGTGTTCAACGAGATCCCCGTGCTGCTGCTGGTCGCCATCGTCATTCTGGTGGTGGTGAAACCGTTTTGACCGCCAGGTTCCCTTGACGCCGGCCGCCCAACGCCGGACGCTGGCGCTCCATGTCCGGCGCTTTGCGATGCCGGGCGGCCCGTTCCCAGTGCTCAGCGTATTGTTGCCATGAAACCGAATATTCTTGTTATCGCTGGCCATGATCCCTCCGGTGGCGCCGGCATTCATGCCGACATCGAGGCGATCCAAGCCCTGGGTGGCTTCGCCAGCACCCTGATTACCGCCCTGACGGTGCAAAACAGCCGTCGTGTTACCGGCTTTCAACTGACCGACCTGGATCTACTGGATCGACAGGCGGACGCCTTGCTGGCCGATTACTCATTCAGCGCCGTCAAGATCGGCATGACCGGCTCGGTGGCCACGGTGGAATGGATCGCGCGCCTGCTGGCTCGCCTGCCCGGCGTGCCGGTGGTGCTCGACCCGGTCCTGGCGGCGGAATCCGGTGGCGCGCTGGCGCGGGAAAATCTCAGTGATGCTCTGATCGACGTGCTCGCCCCGGCCACCACCGTGCTCACCCCCAACCTGCCCGAGGCGCAATCGCTCAGCGGCGAACACGGAGTGCACGCCGCCGGCGAGGCGCTCAGCCAGCGTTGTGGTCAGGCGGTGCTGGTCACCGGCACCCACGACGACACCGATCAGGTCAGCAATCATCTGTTTCAGCCCGACCGCCATCGCCATTGGGACTGGCCCCGGCTTCCCCACGTCTATCATGGCTCCGGCTGCTCACTGGCCTCGGCGATGGCCTGCCTGCTGGCCCGTGGCGAGCCCCTCGAGCAGGCCACCGGCAACGCGCAGCAATGGCTGCACCAGGCGCTCAAAAACGCCTGGCGGCCCGGCGGCGGCCAGTACGTTCCGAATCGGAGCCCGGCGCCATGAGCCAGCGCGACCCGCGGATCGCCGGGCTGTACGCGATCACCGACCCGGCGCTTATCCCCGGCGACCAACTGATGCAGGCCGCTGCCGCCGCGCTGCGTGGCGGCGCTCGGATATTGCAATACCGGGATAAACCCGCCGATTCCACCACCCGCCGGCAGCGCGCCGGTCACCTGGCGCGGCTCTGTCAGGAACACGGCGCCGCCTTTATCGTCAACGACGATGCCGAGTTGGCCGCCGAGGTCGGCGCCGACGGTGTGCATCTGGGGCAAAGCGATGGTCAGGTGGCGCTGGCGCGCTCGCTTCTTGGCGCCGGCAAGCTGATCGGCGTGTCCTGCCACGGCAGCCTGGAGCTGGCCGCCCGCGCCGCCGGCGAGGGCGCCGACTATCTCGCCCTGGGGCGCTTTTTCGATTCGCGCACCAAACCCCAGGCGCCCCCCGCCAGCCTGGACACGCTGGTCCAGGCACGCCGGCGCTTCGCGCTGCCCCTGGTGGCGATCGGCGGTGTGAATGCGCATAATGCCCGGCAATTGATCGACGCTGGCGCCGACGCCGTGGCGGTGATCCACGCGCTGTTTGGCGATGCGGACATCGAAGCCCGCGCGGGTCGGCTGGCCAGCCTGTTCGACACCCCCGATTCCCCCTTGAAGTGATCGCCCGCCCCACGGCGGCCATCGCCGTGGGGCCGCTTTCCCAGGAGTTTCCATGAGCCGCAAGCAATCCGAGCAACTGTTCCGCCGCGCCCAGCGCCATATTCCCGGTGGCGTCAATTCTCCGGTGCGCGCCTTTAAAGGGGTCGGTGGTACACCGGTGTTCTTTGAGCGCGCCGAGGGCGCCTGGCTGTTCGACGAAGACGACAACCGCTATGTGGACTATGTCGGCTCCTGGGGGCCGATGATTCTTGGCCACAACCACCCGCGGGTGCGTGAGGCGGTGCAAAAGGCGGTGATGGACGGGCTCAGCTTCGGCGCGCCCACCGCCGCCGAGGTGGAGATGGCCGATCTGGTCTGCGAGCTGGTGCCCTCCATGGACATGGTGCGCATGGTCAACTCCGGCACCGAAGCGACCATGAGCGCGATTCGTCTGGCCCGTGGCTACACCGGACGCGACAAGATCATCAAATTCGAAGGCTGCTACCACGGCCACGTGGACAGCCTGCTGGTGAAGGCCGGCTCCGGCGCCCTGACGCTGGGCAGCCCCAGCTCGCCCGGGGTGCCCAAAGCGGTCACCGACGACACTCTGGTGCTCAACTACAATGACGCCGGCGGCCTGGAATCCGTGTTTGCAGCCGAAGGCGAACGGATTGCCGCGGTGATCGTCGAGCCGGTGGCGGGCAACATGAACTGCGTGCCGCCCACCCAGGGGTTCCTGCAAGCCCTGCGCGATTATTGCGACCGCTACGGCGCGGTGCTGATCTTCGATGAAGTGATGACCGGGTTCCGGGTCGCCCTGGGCGGCGCCCAGGCCCATTACGGCATCACCCCCGACCTCACCACCCTGGGCAAAATCATCGGTGGCGGCATGCCGGTGGGCGCCCTCGGCGGCAAAAAGGAAATCATGGAGCAGCTCTCACCGCTGGGCCCGGTGTACCAGGCCGGTACGCTGTCCGGTAACCCGGTGGCCATGGCCGCCGGTCTGGCGACCCTGAAGCTGCTGCGTCGGGAAGGGTTTCACGATGAGCTGAGCGCCAAAACCGAACGGCTTACCGAGGGTCTGGCCCTGGCCGCCAGAGAGTGCGGCATTGCCTTCACCACCACCCGGGCGGGCGGCATGTTCGGCCTGTTCTTCACTGAACAAACCCGCATCAGCCGCTTCGATGAGGTGATGGCCTGCGACCAGGCGCGCTTCAAAACGTTCTTCCATGCGATGTTGGATCGCGGCGTTTATCTGGCGCCCAGCGCCTTCGAGGCGGGCTTTGTCTCAATCGCGCACAGCGACGAGGACATCGATGCCACCCTGGACGCCGCCCGCCAGGCTTTCGCCACGCTGTAATGCCCGGCCATTCTTGAAGCAAGCCGCCGGCTTGCGACGGTTTGCTTCGAGAGCGGTGGATTAACGGGCCAGCGGCACCAGCTTGCCGCCGGTGAGGGCGAGCAGATCCGCCGGCGCCATCTCGATTTCCAGCCCGCGGCGGCCGCCGCTCATATACAGCGTCTCGAGATCGCCGGCGCGCTCGTCCAGCCACAGGGGTGAGCGTTTCTTCTGGCCGAGCGGGCTGATGCCCCCCAGCACATAGCCGGTCAGGCGCTGAGCCAGCGCCGCATCCGCCATCACCGCCTTCTTGCCGCCCGCCGCCCGGGCCAGCGCTTTCAGATCCAGCTTCAGATGCACCGGCACCATCGCCACCTGCGGCCGTTCGTCGACCATCGCCAGCAGCGTCTTGAACACCCGCTCCGGGGACAACCGCAAAGCCTGGGCCGCCTCCAACCCATAGTGTTCCACCTGCGGGTCACTCTCATAGCTGTGCAGGTGGAACACCACGCCGGCGCGCTCGGCGAGCCTTACCGCCGGTGTCATGCACGGGCCTTGCGCAGATCCCGTGCCCGCGCGCGCGCATCACGGGCGCCACCGCTGTCGCCCTGATTGACCCGCGAGGTGGCCACCAGATCCCACAGCTGCGCCTGATATTCGCGATTGTCCGGCGCCAGCCGCAGCGCGCGCAGCGCCAGCCCTTCGGCGGCGTGGGCGTCGCCTTCCTGAAGGCGCAGCTCGGCGAGCTGGCGGTACAGCCAGGAGGAATCCGGCGCCATGTTCAGTGCCCGCTCCAGATAGCGCCCGGCGGCGGCCGTGTCGCCCCGCCCGCGCGCCTGGTCGGCGCGCTCCAGCAGCGACAACGCCGGCGATCCGGCCAGCTCGGTGTTCGCCGTTACCGGCTCACCATCCGGCCTTCCGGCCGGCGGCGTCATCGTCGCGCAGCCGGTCAGCAACGCGCTCAGCAGAATCAGTCGAACCAGCCCTTGAACCATTCCACTACTCCTTTTCCGGCGCGGGTGGCGGCGCCACAACCGTCGCCCTGTTCGGGAATCGACGCTTCCATCATCGGGTACAATCTGGCGCCGTCACACCCTTCGCCACTGCGCCGCTCGCCACTCGGCGCCATCCACACCGGCTTGACGCCGCCGGGCAGACGCTGGGAAAGGCTACGCTGGGGCAACCCCTTCATCAATTGGGTCCACACCGGCAACGCCCCGGTGGCGCCGGTCACGCCGGCGTTGCGGTTGTCGTCCCGGCCCACCCAGACCACCGCCAGGTGGTTGGCGGAAAAACCCGCGAACCAGGCGTCGCGATAATCGTCGCTGGTGCCGGTTTTGCCCGCCACGATGACATCGGCCGGCAGGGCCGCGCGCGCGGCGCGGCCAGTGCCATGGTCCACCACCTGCTGCATCGCCCACTGGATCAGAAAGGCCGGGCCCGAGTCGAGCACTTCCTCGGTGTCCACCGGGTAGCGCGCCAGCGGCTCGCCGTCTTTATCCAGCACATCGGTGATCGAACGCAGATGCGTGGAGAACCCGCCGGTGGCCAACGGCTGATACATCATCGCCACTTCGAAGGGGGTCATCTCCAGGCTGCCGAGCAAGATACTCGGGTACAGCGGAATGTTCCGCTTTACCCCCAACTCACGCAGGGTGTCGGCGACCTTATCCAGCCCTACTTCCATGCCCAACCGCGCGGTCGCTTGGTTTCGCGAATGCACCAGCACGTCCAGCATCGGCATCGGCCCCAGCGAATCGCCCTCGAAATTGCGCGGCGCCCACACATCGCCGTTCTTCAGCGGCACTTTCAATGGGGCGTCGTTGACCAGGGTGGCCAGATTGTATTTGTCCGGCTGCTTGAGCGCCGTCAGTAACACCGCCGGCTTCACCAGCGAGCCGATCGGCCGCACCGCGTCCAGGGCTCGATTGAACCCCGCCTCCCGGGAACGCCGGCTGCTCACCACCGCCAGCACATCGCCCTGGGCCGGTGCCACCAGCACCACCGCGCCATTGAGGCCGTCGCCGGCGGGATCACGACGCTTGAGTTGCTCGCGCAGCGCCTTTTCGGCGGCCAGCTGGGACAATACATCCAGCGTGGAATGGATATGCAGCCCATCCACGCCCAGCACCTCCGGCGGGTAGTCCCGCGCCAGTTGCCGGCGCACCAGGTCGATAAAGGCGGGGAAAGCGTACAGCGGTGAGGCACCGCGCGGCACCACTTCCAGATCGTGCCGGCGGTAACGCTGGTAATCGTTTTCGCTGAGCGCGCCTTCGTCACGGGCGACCCGCAAGACGGTATTGCGGCGCGCCAGTGAGCGCTCCGGGTTGCGGCGCGGGTCGTAATAGCTGGGCCCTTTGAGCAGCGCCACCAGGGTGGCAAGCTGATGCGGGTCCAGTTCTTCCAGGGGGCGTCCGAAATAAAACTGCGCGCCCAGGCCCATGCCGTGGATGGCGCGGCCACCGTCCTGCCCCAGGTACACCTCGTTCAGGTAGGCTTCAAGAATTTGCTGCTTGCTGTAATGCAACTCCAGCAGCACCGCCATCGGCATTTCCATCAGCTTGCGCACCAGGGTGCGATCCTGGGTCAGCCAGAAATTCTTCACCAGCTGTTGCGTGAGCGTACTGCCGCCTTGCACCAGACCACCGGCTTTCAGGTTGGTCAGCATGGCTCGCGCCAGCCCGCGGAATGACAGGCCGTGGTGCTGATAGAAGTCCTGATCCTCGGTGGCCACCAGCATTTTCACCAGCAGCGGTGGCACCCGGTCCAGCGGCACGAACACCCGGTCTTCGGTGTGACCGGGGTGAATGCTGCCAATCTGCAGTGGCTCCAAACGGCCCACCGAGCCGCCTTTGCCGGTCTTCATGCGGGTCACCTGGCCGCCGCCCAGGGTCACGCGCAACGTCTGCGACGGCTCCCCGCCATCGCTGTCGCGGAACCCCCGGGTGTGAATCAGCAAGGTGTTGCCCTGGGCCGCGTAACTGCCGGCGGTGGGCGCGCCGGCGGCGTTGCGATAGCGCATCAGATCCAACAGACGCAACATGTCGTCGCGGGACAACACCCGCCCGGGATACAGCTCGGTGGGGCGAGCATAGACCCGCGCCGGCAGTTGCCAGACATGACTGTCGAAGCGCTGACGCACCCAGGCATCCAGGTAAGCGGTGCCCGCGATCGCCAGCACCAGAACCACCACCGACAGCTTGGCGATGAACCGCCAGCTGAACCAGCGCCGCCCACCCGTCCGTTGGGTGCGTTTCTTTCCTTTCTTTACGGGACGGCGTCGGGACGCCGGTTTGCTCGGTTTTTTCGCCATGGCCGCGAGTATAGATGTTTGAATAAGGAGGTCCATATCAGGCTGCTCAAAAACCCCTTGCCTCCGCGCGCTTCACGCCAGGCAGAGTCCGCAACGGGTTGTTCGGCAGTCTGTTATGAGTGCTCACGGTCCGGAGGGTTCCTGGCGTTCGGTTTGGCAACGCGCGGAGGCATCACCATAATAGGCAGCTTCGCAATCGGCCCGGAGTCTCCATGGACAAGAAATACGACGTTTACGCCCTCGGCAACGCGCTGGTGGACACCGAGGTGGAGATCAGCGACGACTTCATCGCACGCATGGATCTGGGCAAGGGTCTGATGACGCTGGTGGACGAAGCACGCCAGCAGGAATTGCTGGCTGCCCTGGACGGCGAAGCCGAACCGCACAAGCACACCTGCGGCGGTTCGGCCTGCAACACCGTGGTGGCGACCCGTCTGTTCGGCGGTAAAAGCTACTACGCCTGTAAAGTTGCCGACGACGCCACCGGCGACTTTTTCGTGCGCGACCTGCTCGCCGCCGGCGTCGACACCAACATGAACGGCGTCCGTGACAGCGGCGTGTCCGGCAAATGCCTGGTAATGATCACCCCGGACGCCGAGCGCACCATGAACACGTTCCTCGGCATCTCCCAGGCGGTTGGCGAAGCGGAGCTGGATGAAGAGGCCATCGCCGCCTCCCGCTACGTTTACCTGGAAGGTTATCTGGTCAGTTCCGACAGCGCCCGCGCCGCCGCCGTGAAACTGCGCAAGCTGGCGGAGAAACACGGCGTGCGCACCTCGCTGACGTTCTCAGACCCGGCCATGGTGCAATTCTTCAAGGAAGGCCTGAGCGAGATGCTCGGCGATGGCGTCGATTTACTGTTCTGCAACGAAGCCGAAGCGATGGGCTACACCGGCACCGATTCCGTGGAGGCCGCCCTGGACGCGCTCAAACCGCTGTGCCGGGGCCTGGTGATGACGCTGGGTGCCGAGGGCGCGCTGGTGTGGGATGGCGAGCAGGCTCATCGTATTGAACCGGTGCCGGTCAAAGCGGTCGACACCAACGGGGCCGGAGACATGTTCGCCGGCGCCTTTCTGTACGCCATCAACCACGGCCACGATTTCGTCAGTGCCGGGCGTCTCGCCTCCGCCGCCAGCGCCCGTCTGGTCACTGAGTTCGGCCCGCGCCTGGCGGTCGCCGCGCACCTGGAAATCCGCCGCCAGACGCTCGGGGAGTGACGGCCATGCAAGCGGTTTGCCGCGTCGATGACATCGACCACGAGAGCGCCCGGGAATTTCTGGTCGGCGATCAGCCGGTGGTGGTGGTACGCTTCGACGGCCAGTTCCACGCCTATCTGAACTGGTGCCCCCACCTTGGTATCGAGCTCAATTTTATGCCCGATCAGTTTATGGACGACGACGGCCGATTCCTGGTGTGCGCCAATCACGGCGCCCTGTTTGAACCGGACAACGGCGCCTGCCTGTCCGGGCCATGCAGCGGCGATGCCTTGACTCCGGTGCCCCTGGAAGTGCGTGACGAGCAGATCTGGCTGGGCCCTGTCGGGGCTCCGGCGTGAGCGGCGCCGAGGGCGACGCACCCACTCCCGGCCACCGCGAAGCGAGCGGCCACCCCTACGATGCGCTGACCCCCGACCTGTTGCTGGACGCGGTGGAAAGTGCGGGCTTTGTCACCGATGGCCGCTTGCTCGCACTGAACAGCTTTGAGAACCGGGTGTATCAGGTGGGCCTGGAAGACGCCACGCCGGTGGTGGTGAAGTTTTATCGCCCCAACCGCTGGAGCGACGAACAGATCCGCGAAGAACACCGCTTCAGCCTGTTCCTGCGCGACAACGAATTGCCGGTGGTGGCACCGCTGGCCAACCAGGCCGGGGAAACACTGTTTATTCACCAGGGGTTCCGCTTCGCCGTGTTTCCCCGCCAGGGCGGCCACGGCCCGGAGCTGGACAACCCGGACCATCTGCGCGTGCTCGGTCGCACGCTGGCGCGCTGGCACGCCGCCGGCGACGACCGTCCGTTCAAAAAACGTCCGGTGATTGAGCTGGTCGGAGACTGCCGCGAGGCCATTGAGTACGTCAACCAGGGCGTGGTCGACCCCAACTACGCCGGCCGCTATCGCGACGTCGGCGCGGCGCTGATCGGGGAAATCGAACGGGTCACCCGGGACATCCGCTGGCAACCGATCAACGTGCACGGCGACTGCCACGCCGGCAACATCCTCTGGCGCGACAACCGACCGCATTTCGTGGACCTCGACGACAGCCTGCGGGGACCGGCCATGCAGGATTTGTGGATGCTGCTCTCCGGTGACGCGGAAGAGAACCGCCAGCAACTGATTATTCTGTCCGAAGGGTATGAAACCTTTCTGCCGTTTCCCTGGCACCAGCGCGTTCTGATCGATCCGCTGCGCACCCGCCGCCTGCTGCGCCACAGCGCCTGGCTGGCGCGCCGTTGGGACGACCCGGCGTTTCCAATCGCGTTTCCCTGGTTCGATTCACCCCGTTACTGGCAGGAACACGTCACCGACCTGGAGCAGCAGCTCGCGGCGTTGAAAAACATCAACTGAGCACCACCGGCAGCGGCCGGTCGAGAACGAATTCGTCCGCCGCCATGCGGGTCTTCCAGGCCATGATTTCCACGCCGGCACCGGCGGCATCGCCCAGCATGCGCGCATAGACCGGGTCGATGTGCCCGGCCGGCCCCGCCGCCAGCGCACCACTGTGTTGCACGCAGAAAAACAACACCGCCCGGCCGCCCTGGCGCACCACCTCGGCAAGCCCCAGCAAATGCTTCTGCCCACGCAAGGTCACCGAATCCGGAAAGCGGATCATGCCATCGTCCGGATCGTCCGGGCCCGCCCCCAGTGTCACGTTTTTCACTTCAATAAAGGTGTGCGGCGCGCCCCGCTCGCCCAATGCCAGATCGAAACGGCTGTCGCCGAAGGTGACTTCCCGCTCCACTCCGATGGTCGGGTCCAGTCCGTCAAGACGACCGGCCAGCAGCGCCTCCGCCACCAGGGCATTGGTGCGCGCGGTGTTGACCCCGGCCCAATGGCCGTGGGCCACCTGCACCGCCTCCAGCGTATGCCGGTATTTACGGCTGGCGTTGCCGCTGTCGGAGATCAGCGCCGCCTGCTCCACGCCGGGCAGCACACAGTGGCGCATGGAACCGGTGTTCGGGCAATGCACGGTGATTTCGCTGCCGTCCGTCAGGCGCACATCGGCAAGAAAGCGCTTATAGCGACGCAGCAGCGTCACCGCCTGCAAAGGTGGTGAGAATTTCATTGCCTCAGGAAACCAGCCAGCCGCGCCAGCCCCTCGCGCAGCCGCGACTCATCGCAGGTGTAGGCCACACGCAGATAACGCTCAGGGTGATGCGTGGCACCAAAATCCAGCCCCGGAGTCAGGGCCACGCCGGTCTCTTCGAGCAACCGCTGACAAAAGCCGAAGCTGTCTTCGGTATAAGCGCTCACGTCCAGGTACAGGTAAAACGCCCCTTCGGCGCCGCCCACCACCGGCAGATTCAACCCGGCCAGGGCCTCCACCAGCAGGGTACGACGACGCTCCAGCAACCGTCGGCGTTGCTCGGCGATTGCCAGGGCTTCGTCATCGAACGCCGCCAGCGCGCCATATTGAGCCACCGTGGCGGGCGCCAGAAACCAGTTTTGCGCCAACCGCTCAATCGCCGGCACCCACGCCGCCGGCGCCACCAGCCAGCCCAACCGCCAGCCGGTCATGCCAAAGTATTTGCTGAAACTGTTGATCACCACCGCATCGGCGGTGTGTCGCAAAACACTGTCCGCGCCTTCGCCATAACAAAGTCCCTGGTAAATCTCATCCACCACCAGGGTGCCGCCATGTCCGGCGCAGAATTCCGCCATCGCTTTCAGCTCGGCGCCGGCCAGGCGATTACCGGTGGGGTTATCAGGGCTTGCCACCAGCGCGGCACGGGTGCGTTCGCCCCAGCATTGCGCCAACCGTGCCGGCGTCAGGGCGAAGCCATTGTCCACGCTCAGAGGCAACGGCCGTGGCACCCCACCCACCAGCGTAACGAACTGCTGATTGCACGGGTAACCCGGATCGCACAGTAACACCTCATCGCCCGGGTTGATCAACGCGCCCATGACCAGCTGCAGCGCCCCCGAGGCCCCCGGCGTCACCACCACCTGGGAGGCCTGCACCGGCGCCGCGAATCGCTCCCGGTAGTCCCGGGCAATCGCTTCGCGCAACGCCGGCAGCCCCGCCGCCGGGGTGTAACGGGTGTCGCCCCGGTCCATCGCCCGGCGCGCCGCCGCCATGATCGGCTCCGGGCAGGGAAAGTCCGGTTCGCCCACTTCCAGATGAATAATGTCACGGCCCGCCGCTTGCAGGGCCTGGGCCCGCTCGAGCAGCGCCATGACGTGAAAAGGGGGTGTTTGGCGGGCAAGGCGGGACAGTATCTCGGGGTTTGGCAAGGGAACCTCTTTCCGTTTGGCGGGGTATGGCTATAATCCGGAAGTTTGCTGGCGCCCACCAGCACTCACAGGGACGCCGCCGCTTGGCTTAACCAGGCCCGACACGCCCGCCATTGCCCCGTTTCAGGGCTTCGGCGCGGTAGTGACAAGGCTGACGCTAAAGCGGTATGGTCGAAGATTACACTATTGGGGCCTCTGAATAACCCAGGGTGGGGATGCAGATTGATTCAGGGTTTCCTCCGATCCGCCCGCCAACGGACACTGTTTCCGCACGGCCGGATTCGAAAAATAGCGAGTCGTGACTATGTTAAGGGAGTTGATCAAAATGGCCACTGGAAACAAGAGTAAAAAGAAAAAGGCGGCCAGCGCGGCGGGCAAATCCACACCCCGCAAAAGCGCCGGCAAAGCCCCCGCCACCAAGGCTGGCAGTGGCAAATCGACAGCTCCGGGCAACAAGAAGGCAGCCGCCAAAAAAGCCGTGGCGCCTGCTAAGAAAGCCGTGGCGAAGAAAACCACGGTGAAGAAAGCAACGGCACCAAAGGCAGCAGCGAAAAAGGCGGCCGTCAAGAAAGCGGCCACCCCGAAAGCCGCGGCCAAAAAAACCGCCACGAAAAAAGCCGCCTCTCGAACGGCGCCCGTGAAAAAAGCGGCGGCCAGGAAAGCGGTAGCAAAGAAAGCGGTCGCTGGCCAAACCGCGGCGAAGAAAGCCGTGGCAAAGAAATCGGCGGCCAAGAAAGCAGTAACCAAGACAGCGCCGACAAAAAAAGGGGCGGTGAAGAAAGGGGCCACGAAAAGCCCCGTTGTGAAAAGCCCCGCCGTGAAAAAGGCCGCCAGCCGTCCCGCCGCCAGCGGCAAAGCCTCCCCCCGCAAAGCCGCCAGCACCACCGCGCCGGCGGCGAAGGCCAATAAGGCAAACAAATCCGCGACCGGCAAAGCGAAAAGCGCAGCGGCTCAACGCGGCCCCGCCACGCCGGCAAAGCACTCCGGTCAGACCGACCGACCCGCCCGCTCATCCGGTACATCCAAGGGAACAACCCCCGGTAAAGCGGCCAAACCGGCCACCGCCACGACGCGCGCGGCCAATCATTCATTGAGTTCCTCGGGAACCGCCAGGACGGCCTCCGGTCGCAAGGGAAGCGAACCGTCCCGTTCTACATATTCTGCTCAGGTGACAACGAAGGTGAAGAAATCCCCCTCATCCGCCAGTAAGGCGGATACGCTGATTCATGGTTTTACGCCTTATGTTCCCAAAAAAGGCGAGGAGTACATGAACGAAGCTCAGCGCGCTCACTTCCGGCAAATTCTTCTGGCATGGCGCCAGGAACTGATGGAAGAAGCCGACCGCACCATGCACCATCTTCAGGACGAAGTGGCCAATCTGCCCGACCCGGCCGACCGCGCCACCCAGGAAGAGGAATTCGCCCTGGAGCTGCGCACCCGCGACCGCGAGCGCAAACTGCTTAAGAAGATCGAAAAAGTACTGGATCAGATCGACAAGGATGACTACGGCTTCTGCGAAGCCTGCGGCGTGGAGATCGGCATCCGCCGTCTTGAGGCACGCCCCACCGCCGATCTTTGCATTGATTGCAAGGAACTGGCGGAAATCAAGGAGCGGCAGCTGGCGGGATAAAAAACAGTCGACAGCTGGCAATTGACAGCTAAAAACAAAACAGAGCGAGCCACCGGTACTCCAATGCCAATCCAGTTCGCTCTGTTGTTCTCGCTCTCAACTGTCAACTGTCAACCATCAACTGTTTTATTATGCCCTACGTCGGTCGCTTCGCTCCCACCCCCTCCGGCCCGTTGCACTTTGGTTCTCTGGTAACGGCGCTGGCCAGTTGGCTGGATGCCCGCTATTACGGCGGCACCTGGCTGCTGCGCGTGGACGATCTTGACCCACCGCGCCAGCAAGCCGGCGCGGCGGAGCGGATTCTTCGCCAGTTGGAAGCTTTCGGCCTCGAGTGGGACGGCCAGCCTGTCTATCAAAGCCAGCGCAGCGCTGCCTATCAAGCGGCGGTGGAGCGTCTGCTCGCCCATGGAAGCGCCTTTTACTGCAGCCTCTCGCGCAAACAGCTGGCGGCACTGGGCGATCTTCATCCGGGCCCGGCGGTCGCCGAACCGCCGGGTCCGGACCTCGCCATCCGACTGGCCGTTCCCGACCGCGAGCGCTGCTTGCAAGACCGCTTGCAAGGGCGGGTCTGCGCGAATCTGGGCCGCGAAGGCGGCGCCTTTGTGATCCGCCGCCGGGATGGCTTGTACGCCTATCAACTCGCCTGCGCTCTGGACGACGCCGACCAAGGCATCACCGATGTGGTGCGCGGCAGCGATTTGCTGGCTTCGACACTGCGGCAGTTGTGGGTATTGCAATGCCTGGGCGCGCCGGCGCCGAACTACAGCCACCTGCCAGTGGTGATGGACCCGGCCGGCGGCAAGATGAGCAAGTCCGCCGGCGCCGCCGCGCTGGACATCAAGCGACCCGGCATCACCCTGTTCGCCGCGCTAGCGTGCGTGGGCCTTGAACCCGCGCCGGCCATGAGCGGCGCCAGCGTCAGTGAACAACTGGCCTGGGCGCGCCACCATTGGCGTCCGCAATTGCTGCCACGCGGGCGGCGCCAGCCGCTGCCCGCGCTTTTACAAGGCAGTGACCGGTAACGTATGCTCGACATCCTGCGACAGCGGCGCTGACCGCCGGCTCACCCTCTTCCATTGTCCCCCGGCGCCGGCGCCCCGCGCCCGGGATGACCCCTGGTGACCCCGCGACCTCACGCCGATCAACGCCGCGCCCGGGAGCCACGATGTACACCGACCGTCTGCTGATTATTTTCATTCTCGGCACCTACCTGCTCTCACCGGCGATCATTGACTGGTGGAGCGAAGGCGGCCGCGCCTGGTATCGCCCGTATCTGATCTGGCTTGGTCTGATCGCCCTGAGTTACTGGATCGCCCGCAGCAGGAGCCGCGACAGCGATGGCTTATAGTGTCGGCCAACTGATCCTGATCGCCTGCGGCTACCTGATGTTCCTGTTTCTGGTCGCCTGGATCACCGAGCGCGGCTGGCTTCCCGCGCGGCTGGTTCGCCACCCTCTGGTCTATGTGTTTTCTCTCGGCGTCTATGCCAGCGCCTGGGCCGTTTACGGCACGGTCGGTTACGCCTATCAGTATGGCTATAACTTCCTCGCCTATTTCCTCGGCATCTCCGGCGTGTTCCTGATGGCTCCGGTGCTACTGGCGCCGATTCTGCGCCTCACCACCACCTATCAACTCGGCTCCCTGGCGGACATTTTCGCGTTCCGTTATCGCAGCCGGATCGCTGGCGCACTGACCACCGTGATGATGGTGATCGGCATGCTGCCGCTGCTGTCTTTGCAGCTCAAAGCGGTGGCCGAATCAATTCAGATCCTGACCGGCGAACCGGACCCCTCTTGGGTGGCATTCTGGTTCTGTCTGCTGATCACGTTGTTCGCGATTCTGTTCGGCGCCCGCCATGCCACGGCGCGTGAACGCCACGAAGGGCTGGTGGTGGCCATCGCCACCGAGTCACTGATCAAGGTGGCGGCGTTCGCCGCTGTCGCCGTGCTCGGCCTGTACGGTGTCTTCGACGGCCCCCAGGGTTTAACCCAATGGCTGGGCCAGCATCCGGAAATGCTCAGCCGCCTGTACGCACCACTTCAGGACGGCAGCTGGCACGGCCTGATCATGGCGTTTTTTGTGTCCGCCGTGGTGATGCCGCACATGTTCTACATGGCCTTCACCGAAAACCTCAATCCGCGCGCACTGGTTTCCGCCAGTTGGGGCTTGCCATTGCTGTTTCTGGGCATGGCGCTGTGCGTACCGATCATTCTGTGGTCGGCGCTGGCCAGCAATGCGCCCACCTCACCGGACTATTTCGCCCTGGGCGTGGGCATGGCCACCGGCCAGGGTGCGTTGCTGGGGTACCTGGCCGGCCTGGCGGGCGCCAGCGGCATGCTGATCGTCGCCACGCTGGCGCTTTCCGGCATGTGCCTGAATCATCTGGTGCTGCCGGCCAGCCCGCTCAGCGCGGCCCAGGATCTGTACCGCAACCTGCTGTGGACCCGGCGCGTTCTGATCGCCGCGATTCTGGCACTGGCCTACCTGTTCTATCGGCTGGCGGGCTGGTCGCACTCGTCGGTGGAACTGGGTGTGCTCACTTTCGTCGCCGCCCTGCAATTCGTTCCCGGCCTGATCGGCGCTCTGTTCTGGCCTTCGGGCAACCGCAACGGCCTGTTCGCCGGTATGATCGCCGGTTTCACGCTCTGGGCTTTGGCCCTGTTGCTGCCAATCTTGCACGCTCCCTGGCAAATTCCGCGGATACTGGGGCTGATCGGGCTGAACGATGTGCAGGGCGTGAGCCAGTGGAACCAGGTGGCGATCGCCTCAATTGTGTTCAACGGTGTTATCTACGCCATCGTCTCGATCATCACGCCGATGTCTCGTTCCGAGCGCACCGCCGCCGAAGCCTGCGCGGTGGGCAGCCTGCGCCGCCCCTACCGCTGGGAGCTCGGCGCGCAAACCGTGGACGATTTCATCCATGCGCTGAGCGCGCCGCTAGGGCCGGTCACCGCCGCCCGCGAAGTGGAGATGGCGCTGCGTGATCTGCGCATCAAACACAGCGAAACCCGCCCTTATGCCCTGCGGCGTTTGCGCGACCAACTGGAAACCAATCTGTCCGGTTTGCTCGGTCCCTCGGTGTCGCACCAATTGATGGATGACAACCTCCCCTATAAACCCGAAGAGGGCGAATCCAGTGAGGACATCCGCTTTATCGAGTCCCGGCTGGAACAATACCGCGACAAGCTCTCGGGGCTGGCCGCTGAATTGGACAGCTTGCGGCGCTTCCATCGCCAGACTTTGCTGGAATTGCCCATCGGCGTGATCTCCCTCGGCGCCGACGGCGAAATCATCGGCTGGAACCGGGCCATGGAAGCACTCACCGACATCAGCGACGACGACACCATCGGTTCGCGCCTGGACCATCTTCCTTCCCCATGGGGAGAGCTGCTCGCCGATTTCAGCCGGGGCGAAACCACGCACAACCCTCAGCGCCATCTTCAAGTGGAAGGCCTGTCGCGCTGGTTGAGCCTGCATAAATCGCAAATTCAGAGCCAGGTACCAAACGAACAGGCCGGCGGCCAGGTGATCGTGCTTGAGGACATCACTGACCTGCGGCAGATGGAATCGCACCTGGCCCACAACGAACGGCTCGCCTCCATCGGTCGCCTGGCCGCCGGCGTGGCCCACGAAATCGGCAACCCGGTCACCGCCATCGCCTGTCTGGCGCAAAATCTGGATGGCCACAGTGACGCCGAGGAACAACAGCTCAGTGCCGCGCAGATCATGGAACAGACCCGCCGCATTACCCGCATCGTGGAATCGCTGGTGACGTTCAGCCATTCGGGGGGCTTCCGCGACACCATCCATGGGCCGGTGGATCTGCGCGCCACCGTTCAGGAAGCGATCGCCCTGCTGCTGCTCGACCCGGATCATCGCCTGCAGCACTTTGACAACCTCTGCGGCAGCGGCCACGAGGTGGTCGGCGACCCACAACGACTGCTACAGGTGTTCGTGAACCTGCTCGGTAACGCCGCCGACGCCAGTGACGACGAATCGCCGATCGTGATCCGCAGCGAAGACAACGGCGAGTGCATTGCGATCCAGGTCGAGGACCATGGCCACGGCGTGCCCGCCGAGTTGCGCGAGGCATTGTTCGAACCGTTCGTCACCAGCAAACCACCAGGCCGCGGCACCGGGCTGGGCCTGGCCCTGGTTTACAGTATTATCGAGGACCACCACGGCGCGGTCAGGGTACAAAGCCCCATCGACGGCGTTCGCGGCACCCGCTTTATCATCGAATTGCCACGCTATGGCACCACCAGTGCATCGTTGCAAACCGAATAATAGGGAACAGCAACCATGAGCCACATTCTGATCGTCGAAGATGAACCAGTGATCCGCGGCGCGCTGCGTAAACTGCTGGAACGCCACGATCACTCCGTGGCTGAAGCGGAATCCGTGGAGCAGGCCCTGGAGACCGGCCTCGCCCACTGCGACCTGATCATCAGCGACCTGCGGCTGCCCGGCGAGCCGGGCACGGCGCTGATCGGCAAAGCGCATCCGGTGCCGGTATTGATCATGACCAGCTACGCCAGTCTGCGCTCGGCGGTGGACGCCATGCGTCAGGGCGCGGTGGACTATATCCCCAAGCCGTTCGACCACGATGAAATGCTGATGGCGGTGCAGCGGGTGCTCAAGGAAGGCCGCATCAGCCGCGGCAATCAGGCCTTGCGCCGGGACATGGAACGCAGCTATCCGGTGCATTCCATGATTGGTCAGTGCGAGGCGATGCGTGAGCTCAGGCACCGCATAAACCGGGTCGGGCCCACCAACACGCCGGTGTTAATACTTGGCGAAGCCGGCTCCGGCAAGGAGCTCACCGCCCGGGCCCTGCACGAGAACAGCGAGCGCACCAAGGGGCCATTGATCACCGTGCACTGCGCGGCGCTGCCCAAGAACATGCAGCTTACGGATCTGTTCGGCGACGACGAACAACCCGGGCGCATTGAAGAGGCCGACGGCGGCACCCTGTTCCTGGATGAAGTGGGTGAACTTTCTCCAGAGGTTCAAAGCCGGCTTCTGACTCTGCTTGAGCAAGGGGAAATCCACCGGCAAAGCTCATTGGCGCCCCGGCGCGTGGACGTGCGGGTGATCGCCAGCAGCCAGATCGACCTGCCCTCGCGCGTCAGCGATGGCCGCTTCCGCGACGATCTTTATTACCGGCTGAATGTGATGGAACTGGAATTGCCGCCGTTGCGCGAGCGCGATGAAGACATCGACTTGCTGGCCAATGCGTTGCTGGCGCGCAGCGGCGAGAAACTCAACCACAGCCGCTTCTATTTCACCGAAGCGGCGCTCAGTGCCATGCGCGGCTACAGCTGGCCGGGGAATGTGCGCGAGCTGGAGAACGTGATCGAGCGGGCGGTGATTCTCACCGAGGAAGAGGGCATCGGCCCGGCGCAACTGGGGCTGAACCCCAACCGCATTCCCCAGCGCGTCAGCCGTGCCAGCCTGGACCCCTCGGAAGACCTTTCCCTGGAGGATTATTTCACCCGATTCGTGTTGGAAAATCAGGACAGCATGACCGAGACGGAGCTCGCCCAGAAACTCGGGATCAGCCGCAAAAGCCTTTGGGAGCGTCGCCAACGCCTGGGTATCCCGCGCCGCAAGAGCAGCCGCCGCTAACCACCATTGAGCCACCCCCACCCGTTGATTTTACCTTTACAGTTACGGAATAGTTGTTCACATGCGGGCAACGAACACGCCATTGGCGCTTGCTTGATGACACCAAGGGGTTTCGCCGGCGTCACCGCCGAGAGAGTGTTACCGTCCTACACAGAGGGGTAACAAGTTCGTTACCGGCGTCGATGCCAAGCGGGTAAGGTTTTTCCGTAATTCTCATAACTTGTTGATTTGTAAGCAATTAACAAGATGTTGCAAAGGAAAAACCATCCATGCACTATGAATCCCACGCCAGATAAACAAAACAAATACGGCGGAACGGCTCAGAAATAAGAACAAGAAAACGAAGAAGAAAAAGATGAGTCGATTAACAATGCCGCAACAAAAGTTGGTTACGGCGCAAGGCAGAAAAAAACACAAACAATAACAACAACAGAATCAGCGCATAGGGGACTACGGCAATGCCGCAGTCCCTTTTTACTTTCTGGCCCGTGAAGATACCGCGAATTCCCTCACGTTCCCAGCCAGCCCGCCAACCGGCGCCTTACCGGTGCGCACCGAACAAATAAACCTGGATTGGTTAAAAAGTGCTACCATGCCGCTTTTCATCCTCAGGACGATGAGTATTCAATGCCGTTAACGTTTTTGGGGCGTCTCATTTCAAACATCCTTAATTGGTTGACCCGCCTGACAGGCAAAGGTTCCGCACGCCCCCCCCGCCTCCCCGAAGCCATTGTGATCCCCCGTAACCAGCACAGCATATCGCGCAAGCAGGTATCCCGCGCCGCGCTGAACGTGCTCTACGGGCTCAACAAGGCCGGGTTCGAGGCTTTTCTGGTGGGTGGCTGCCTGCGTGATCTGCTGTGTGGCCGCCAGCCCAAGGATTTTGACGTGGTCACCGACGCCACCCCCGATCAGGTGGCCGATCTGTTCAAGCGCAGCCGCATCATTGGCCGGCGCTTCCAGATCGTGCACGTACGCTTTGGCCGCGAAGTCATCGAGGTCTCCACTTTCCGTGCCTTCCAGCGCGATGACGACCTGGACAGCGACCAGCACTCCGCCCATGAAGAGACCGGCCTGGTGTTGCGTGACAATACCTGGGGCAGCATCGAAGAAGACGCCCTGCGGCGCGACTTCACCATCAATGCGCTTTACTACAACATCGCCGACTTCGCCCTCTATGACTTTGTCGACAGCCGCCGGGACATCGAAAACGGCGTGATCCGCATGATCGGCGATCCCGTGCAGCGTTACCGGGAAGACCCGGTACGCATGCTCCGCGCCGCGCGCTTCGCCGCCAAGCTCGGCTTTTCCCTGGATGCCGCCAGCGCCACCCCCATCCCGGCGATGGCGGAACTGCTGCTGCAGGTACCGCCGGCGCGGTTGTTCGATGAAGTCCTCAAGCTGTTCCTCAGCGGCCATGCCCGAGCCTCCTACCAGCAGCTGCGCGACCTGGGCCTGTTCCACTTCCTGTTTCCGGACACCGAGGACAGCCTCGAAGGCGACCAGGGCGAAACCTGGGAACGCCTGATCCTGGCCGCCATGGACAATACCGACCGGCGCCTGGCCCAGGACAAACCGGTGACCCCCGCGTTTATCTTCGCGGTACTGCTGTGGCCGGTGATCACCGCCCGGCTGGAGCGCTACCAGGACGAAGGCATGCCGAGCGCCCCGGCACTGCACAAAGCCGCCACCGCCGCCCTTAACCTGCAGGTTAAGCACACCGCCATACCACGTCGCTTCTCCACCGTGATGCGGGAGATGTGGGAACTGCAGATGCGGCTGCCCAAGCGCGGCGGCAAACGGGCCGATGCCACCATGGAGCACCCCCGTTTCCGGGCCGCCTATGACTTTCTGCTGCTGCGCGAAGAAGCCGGCGAATTGAACCCGGGGCTGGGCCAGTGGTGGACCCTCTACCAGGAAGCCGATGACATTGAGCGCCGCGACATGGTACAAGCCCTCGGCCCCCAGGCCCAGGGTGGCAACGGGCGCCGGCGCCGGCGGCGGCGCCGCTGACATGGCCGTGGCCATCGGCCTGGGCAGCAATCTGGCGGACCCGGTCCACCAGGTGCGCCACGCCCTCGGCGATTTGGGCGACCTTCCGGACACCTGTCTGATCCGCCATTCCGCCCTCTACCAAAGCAGCCCGGTGGGCCCCCAGGATCAGCCCGACTTCATCAATGCGGTCGCCCTGCTGGACACCCGGTTGGCGCCCCCGTCCTTACTCGATCTTCTGCAATCGCTGGAACAGGCGGCCGGTCGGGTGAGGCGCCGTCATTGGGGCGCGCGCACCCTGGACCTGGATATTCTGCTGTGGCACGACCAATGCATCGACCTGCCCCGCCTGCAGGTGCCCCACCCGCAAATGTGCCGGCGCGCCTTCGTGCTCCGCCCGCTGCTTGATCTGATCCCCGCCGCCACCTTGCCCGATGGCACCCGCCTGCAGGACCATTGGATGGCGGTCACCGATCAGCCGTTGCGGCGCCTGTCTTGCCTGAAGGAGGATCAACTTGCTCAGCGAACGCATTAACCGGCTCCGAGACGCCGGCCAACTGCCCCGGTTCATCGCCGTTGAAGGCCCCATTGGCGTGGGCAAAACCACGCTGGCGCGACGTCTGGCGGACACCTTCGGCTTCGACACCCTGTTCGAGCAGGCCGAGGACAACCCGTTTCTGACCCGCTTCTATCAGGACCCGGCACGCTTTGCCCTGCAGACCGAGCTGTTCTTCCTGTTTCAGCGTGCCGAGCAACTGCGCCAATTGCGCCAGCAGGACCTGTTCTCGGGCCCCCGGGTCACCGATTTCCTGGTGGAAAAGAACCGCCTGTTCGCCGAGGTCAACCTGGACGACGACGAGTTCGAACTCTACGACAACGTCTACCAGCACATGCTGATCGACGCCCCCAGCCCGGATCTGGTGATCTATCTGCAGGCGCCCTCCACGGTGCTGCGCCAGCGGGTGCAGCGGCGCGGCCACGGTTTCGAGCAACGCATCGACACCGGCTACCTGGAACGCCTCAACGACGCCTATACGCGCTTCTTCCACTACTACGACGGCGCCCCGCTGCTGATCGTCAACGCCGCCGAGATCGACCTGGTCAGTGGCGACGCGGACTACCAGCACCTGGTGAGCGAGCTGCTGGACATCCGCACGGGTCGCCACTATTTTAACCCCCGGCCACTGGTCCGATAGCCGGTTCGGGGGCACCATGCCGGCCGGCCCGACGGCGCCGCCCACCCGCGCCACGCTGCCATTCCCTACCATTGCCCCGGGGAGAGCCCGATGCCCGTTACCATTCGCACCCTGAAAAAACGCAAACAGGAAGGCGCCAAGTTTTCCGTGCTCACCGCCTATGACGCCACTTTCTCCCGCCTGATCAGCGAGGCCGGCGTCGAGGCAATGCTGATTGGCGATTCCCTGGGCAACGTGATCCAGGGGCAACCAAGCACCGTACCGGTGACGCTCGCGCAGATGGTCTACCACACCGAGTGCGTGGCCCGCGGCAATCAGGGCAGCCTGGTGATCGCCGACGTGCCGTTCATGGGCGCCGCCACTCTTGAGCGCATTCTCGAAGCCGCCACCGCGCTGATGCAGGCCGGCGCCAACGTGATCAAGCTGGAAGGCGGCGCCTGGCTCTGCGAGGCGGTCACCGTGCTGGCCCGCAACGGCATTCCCGTGTGCGTGCACATGGGCCTGACCCCGCAATCGGTGAACGCCTTTGGCGGCTACCTGGTTCAAGGCAAGGACGACACCAGCGCCAAGGCGCTGCTGGACGACGCCATCGCCCTGGATCGCGCCGGCACCGCGCTGTTCGTGCTGGAATGCGTGCCGCGCGGGCTGAGCGGCGAGATCACCGCCGCCGTCGCCGCCCCGGTGATCGGCATTGGCGCGGCGCCGGAATGCGACGGGCAGGTGCTGGTGCTGCACGACATGCTCGGCCTCAACCCGCGCCCGGCTCGCTTCGTGAAGGATTTCATGGCCGACACCGGCGACATCGGCGCCGCCATCCAGGCCTATGATCGGGCCGTCAAGGATGGCAGCTTCCCCGCTGAGCAACACTGCTTCTAAGCGGCCCGCCCCTCTCCAAGACATCCGGGAATGCCCATGGAACTGCTCCATACCGTCGACGAAGTCCGCCAGCGGGTACGCCAATGGCGCCGTGAAGAACAGACCGTGGCCCTGGTCCCGACCATGGGCAACCTGCACCCGGGCCACCTGAGCCTGGTCGAAGAGGCGCGCCGTCAGGCCGACAAAGTGGTGGTGTCGATTTTCGTCAACCCGACCCAGTTCGGCCCCGGCGAGGATTTCGACAGCTATCCGCGTACCCTGAACGACGACGCCGCCCACCTGCGCGAGGCCGGCGTGGAACTGCTGTTCGCGCCCGCCGTGGAAGAGATCTACCCGCTCGGCGGCAATCAGACCTGGGTGGATGTGGACCAGTTGGGCGAGCACCTGTGCGGCGCCGGCCGGCCAGGTCATTTTCGCGGCGTCGCCACCGTGGTCAGCAAGCTGTTCAACATTGTCCAGCCGGACGTCGCCGTGTTCGGCGAAAAAGACTTCCAACAGCTCGCCATCCTGCGGCGCATGACCCGGGAAATGCTGATGCCGATCCGCATCATCGCCGCGCCCACCGACCGCGAAGCGGACGGCCTGGCGCGCAGCTCCCGCAACGGCTACCTGAGCGACAGCGAGCGCGCCCGCGCGCCCCTGCTGCAACAGCACCTGCAGGACGCACGCCGCGCCATCGAAGCCGGCGAGCAGGACTTCCGCGCCCTGGAAAAGCGGCTCAGCACATCGCTCAACCAACATGGTTTCGAAGTGGACTATTTTACCGTCGCCAATGCCGTTACCCTGGCGCCCGCCGGGGCACGGGACCGCGACCTGGTGATCGCCGCCGCCGCCCGACTGGGCAAGCCCCGGCTGATCGATAACATCACCGTTCAACGCTCGGCCGGAACCGGCTGAAAACCCGCAAACCCGCGTCATACGGGGTGTACAGGGCGTTTCCTTGTATGTGACCGGTGATTCATGCATACTGCCGGCCCCCTGGGAGACGCAGCCGTCCACAGGGTGTTGAAAAGCGGCTCGGAAGCCGACCGGCAACCACAGTGGTTTTTCAACAACCTGCTAAACCCGCGGGTCGTTCAGAGAGGTATTAGACATGCAGTGCACCATGCTGAAAGCCAAGTTGCACCAGGCCCGCGTCACCCACGCGGAGCTTGAATACGAAGGCTCCTGCGCCATCGACGGCAAATTGCTCGATATGGCCGGCATTCTTGAATACGAACAAATCCAGATCTACAACCTGGACAATGGCGAGCGGTTTGAAACCTATGCCATCCGGGGCGAAGAGGGTTCTGGCATCATTTCCGTGAACGGCGCCGCCGCTCACAAAGCCAAACCCGGCCACCGCGTCATCATCTGCGCCTACGCCAACTATTCCAGCTCGGAGCTGATCAACTACAAGCCTCGCCTGATCTATATGGACGAAGGCAATGCAGTGAAAGGCACCAGCAACGCGATTCCGGTACAAGTGGCCTGAGGGTCCCCGGAAACCGCCTTCGAACGCCGGCCTCATGAGTCATGAGCGCCGGCGTTTTTGTGTGCGGCGATAACTGCGCCTTTGGCCTTTGCCGCCTACAATCGACGCATCAGTCCGTACATGCTAGTGGCCGCATCGCGCAGGTGCGGCAGATGGCGCAACAGGTCATCCAGGCTGGCGCGCGCGGTGGCGGCGTGGCACACCATCGCCGCCAGCACCTTGCCTTCATCGTCGCGCACTGGCACCGCCACCCCCACCATACCGCGCACGAACTCCTCGTTGTCCACGCCAATACCCTGCGCCGCCAAGCGCTCCAATTCGACCGCCAGACGTTCCGGGTCGGTAAAGGTGCGTGGCGTCATTCGCGTTAACGGCAAACGCTCAATCAACGCCTGCCGCTCATGGCGGGGCATCTGCCCGAGAAACATCTTGCCGCCGGCGGTGCAATGCAAAGGCAGCCGGGTACCCGGCTCGATGTGCAAACGCAAGGGCTCGCTGGTTTCCACCCGCTCAATATAGATCACCCGATCACCGTCCAGTGCCGTCAGGTTGCAGGTCTCTCCCAGCCGCTGTACCAGCGCGCGCAATACCGAACGGCACGCGCGCATGAAGTCATTGCTGCCCAGGGTGGTGAGCGCCAGCCGCGTGGCACGCGGGCCCAGTACGTAGCCGTGGCCCGGCAAGGTGCCCAGGTATTGATGCTCAACCAGCGTCACCAACAGCCGGCTCAGTGTCGCCTTGGGAATACCCAGACGCTGCGCCAGCTGCGACACAGTGACCGGCTGGCTGGCCGCCGCCACCCGCTCCATCACGCTTAAAACGCGTAACACCCGCGTGTTCTTTTCGTTGGAATCGGCGTCGGATCTGGCCGGTTGCGTGGTCATCGGAGTTCTCTTTTTAAGATCAAATTTGGCGTTTCTGATCCACTTTCCCGCTTTCCTCCAGCACGCGCTTGAAGGTCGACACGCCGATGGCTACACCAGGGAAAACGCATCGAATGCAAGATATTCAAGGTACTACCAATCATCTTGCCCGAACAACAACGACAAAACAGGAGTGCGCAATGCAGCGGTTTGATTACGTCATCGTCGGCGCGGGTTCCGCTGGCTGCGTGCTGGCCAATCGCTTGAGTGAAAACGGGAAGTATTCGGTATGCCTTCTCGAAGCCGGCCCGGCGGATCGCTATCCCTGGATTCACATTCCGATCGGTTACGGCAAGACCATGTTTCACAAGACCTACAACTGGGGCTTCCAAACCGAAGCGGAAGCGCATCTCAATGGGCGGCGTATTTACCAGCCACGCGGGCGCACTCTGGGCGGGTCCAGCTCGATCAACGGTTTGATCTACATTCGTGGCCAGGCTCGGGATTACGATGAATGGGCGGCGCTGGGCAACCCGGGCTGGAGTTGGGAAAAGTGCCTGCCCTACTTTAAAAAGCTGGAGCACAACGACCTGCCGGATGCGCCGACACGAGGCCGGCAGGGGGCCCTGTGGGCATCCAGCATTAACGTTCGCCATCCGCTGGTGGACGCGTTTATCGAAGCCTCGCGCCTCAATGGCGTACCGCTCACCCGCGACTTCAACGACGGCACTCAGGAAGGCGTCGGCTATTATCAACTCACCACCCGCAGGGGCTTTCGCTGTTCCACCTCGGTGGCCTATTTACGGCCGGCGCGCAAGCGTCGCAACCTGACCGTGAAAACCGGCGCCCAGGTGATGCGCATTCTGTTCCAGGAACGGCGCGCCCGTGGCGTTCTCTACCGCCACCACGGCCGCGACGTTGAGATTCAGGCCGATCGAGAGGTATGCCTTTGCGCGGGCGCCATCCAATCACCCCAATTACTGCAACTCTCCGGCGTCGGCGGTACCGCTCTGCTGCGCCAACATGGCATTGATCTGGTCCATGACCTGCCCGGTGTCGGCGAAAATTTTCAGGACCACCTTCAGGTGCGGCTGATGTATGAGGTCAGCGAGCCCATCACCACCAACGACGAGCTGCGCTCCTTGAGTGGCAAGATGAAGATGGGCCTGCAGTGGTTATGGAACCGCTCCGGCCCGCTGGCGCTGGGTATTAATATGGGCGGCATGTTCTGCCGTTCACTGCCCCAGGAGAACGCCACCCCGGACACCCAGTTTCATTTCGCCACGCTCTCCGCCGACCACGCCGCCGGCCAGGTTCACCCTTTTTCAGGATGCACCTATTCAGTGTGCCAACTGCGGCCCGAGGCACGTGGCCATGTGCGCATCGCCAGCAAAGACGCTTTTTCCGCACCGCTGATCCAGGCCAATTATCTGTCCACCGACTTCGACCAGCGCAGCACCGTGGCGGCGGTGAAATTCGCCCGCCGAGTGGCGGAATCCGAGCCGCTGGCACGCTATATGAAGCGTGAATTCCGTCCCGGTGAGGCAGTGCGCAGCGACGATGAGATTCTCGACTTTTGCCGCGACCACGCCTCCACCATTTTCCATCCTTCCGGCACCGCGAAAATGGGGCCGGCCGCCGATCCGATGGCGGTGGTCGATGACGCCTTGCGCGTACACGGCCTACGGAATCTCAGAGTGGTGGATTGCTCCATCATGCCCACCCTGATTTCCGGAAACACCAATGTACCCACGGTAATGATCGCGGAAAAAGCCTCCGATCTGATTCTCGAGGAGGCACGCTCCGTACCCTGACATGGTTGCCCCGCGCAGCCCGGCAAAACAACAAGAATTGGAGGTAATAATGAGTGTAGACAATAAGACGATTCGTCGCGTGGCGCTCGCCAGCGTGATCGGCGCGACCATCGAGTGGTATGACTTTTTTCTGTACGGCGTGGTCGCCGGCATCGTCCTTAATAAACTGTACTTCCCCGGCGATGATCCCGCCATCTCGACACTGCTCGCCTACTCCACGTTCGCCGTGGGTTTCGTATCACGCCCGCTGGGCGGTATTATCTTCGGCCATTTCGGCGACAAGATCGGTCGCAAAAAAATGCTCGTGACCACCTTGATGATCATGGGCGTTTCCACCGTGGCGATCGGACTGGTGCCCACCTACGCTCAGATCGGCGTGGCCGCGCCGTTGCTGCTGCTGTTTCTGCGTGTGATCCAGGGCATTGGTCTGGGTGGTGAATGGGGCGGTGCCATTCTTATGGCCTACGAATACGCTCCCCCTGAAAAACGGGGCTTCTATGCCAGCCTGCCACAGCTCGGACTCTCCTTTGGTGTTCTGCTTTCCTCGATCGTCATCGCCGGCCTTACTCTGACACTGACCGACGAACAGTTCATGGCCTGGGGCTGGCGCAGTGCCTTCGTGCTGTCGTTCGCGCTGATTCTGTTTGGGCTCTGGATTCGTTTGAAGATCATGGAAACACCGGCCTTCGCGGAAATGAAAAAAAGCCATGGCGAAGCCAAGGTCCCCTTCCTGGACATGCTCAGACGCTACCCGGGCAACATTCTTCTCGGCCTTGGTGCGCGGCACGTTGACGGTGTGGTGTTTAATATTTTCGCGGTGTTCTCGATCAGCTATCTCACCGAGAAAATCGCCCTTTCCCGCACCGATGCTCTGATCGGGGTAATGATTGCTTCAGCGGTGCTGTGCGTCTTTATTCCCATTTACGGGTACCTTTCCGACAAAGTGAATCGCTTCTACTTTTATGCGATCGCGTCCATCGTCACCGCGCTGACCACCTTCCCCGCCTTCTGGCTGATGAATCACGCCGGCGACAATCTCACCCTGATCTGGATCGCCATCGCGGTGCCCTTCGGTGTTATTTATGCCTCGGTTTACGGCCCGGTGTCCGGCTTTCTTTGTGAGTTGTTCGATGCCCGTGTGCGTTACACCGGCATCTCCTTCGTGTACCAGTTTTCCAGCGTCTTCGCCGGCGGTCTGACGCCGATCATCGCCACCTTGCTGCTCACCGCGGGTGGCGGCGAACCCTGGCTGATCTGCGTCTATGTGGTCGCCAGCGGCTTGCTGTCCACGGTGTGCGCTTACCTGATCGGCAGGCGATTCGCCCGCGCCCACCGTGATCAGCAGTCGCCCTCGCCGGCCTGGGACCACTCCGGCGCGCGCGCCACCCCACCTCTGGCGCCGCGCCCTTAACGTCGCATCAGGAGATTGTCATGACTCATCACAGCCACTATGCCGTTACCGCCAGCGACGTCATCGCCGCGTTCCAGCGCTGCGGCATCGATCACGTCACCACCGTGCCGGATATGCTGCAGATCGCGCTGCACGATGCGCTTGAGCGCGAGCCAGGGATTCGGCAGATCAACTGCACCACCGAAGATCAGGCCATTGAGGTTGCCTCCGGTCTGTGGGCGGGAGGCGCGCGCGTCGCGGTTCTGGTTCAGAACCAGGGTTTTTACGCCGGCATCAACAGCCTGCGCGCGCTTGGCCTGGATTCGAAGATACCGCTGCTGTTCATGATCGGTCAGTTTGGTCGCGAGTGGAGCAATCTGGGCCAGGATCCGAGGCAATCCTCGCGCCGTATGGTGCGCATGCTCGAGCCGCTCCTCGAACTGCTCGATATTCCTTACTGGCGCCTGGAAGGCCCCGGCGACGCGTCTCACATCGATACCGCCTGGCGGGCCTCCCGGGAGCGTAGCGGCCCCGCGGCGCTGCTGGTCGGTCATTTCATCGGCTTTGATGCCGTGGAGAGTGCCTCATGATGACCCTTATGCAAGCCTGTCAGATCGTCGACGAGGCCCGCGAAGAAGCAATCATCGTCACCACCATGGGCGCCATGGGCGCCACCGATCAACTGGCGCCCCAGCGCCCGCTCACGGTGGCGTGTGTGCCGCTGATGGGCGGCGCCGCCTCACTGGGCATGGGGCTGGCGCTGGCGCGCCCGGATCGCACGGTGATGGTGCTGGACGGCGACGCCAGCCTGCTGATGGAACTCGGCGGCCTAGTGAGCGTGGCCCAGGCCCAGCCTGACAATTTCTTTCATATAGTGATCAACAACGGTGTGCAATTCGCCGGCCTGGGCAATTTGCAGACACCGGGCCACTCGGGCATCGATTTCACCGGGCTGGCCCGGGCCGCCGGTTATCGCGCCTGTTATCGGTTCGACAGCGCCGAACAATTCGCCGCCGGCATCACGGAGGTGTTGAGCGGGCCCGCGCCCGCGTTCGTGGAACTGGCGGTGAGCCACAATGACGCCACCCTCGGACCGGCCAACCCGGCGGTGGAAATGACCGATGCCCGCTTCACCCGCATGGGCGACGAGTTACGGGGTATCCGTGCCCGGCTTGGTGCCGGTCGGGCCTGACGCCACTCGTCGAACGGAGCCCTCGGGGGGCCTTGTTCCACTGCGTACAAGGCCCCATGGAACAAAGGGTTAGACAAAAGTTGAACTCCCGGGGCGGGCCCCGTGCCGTATGATAACGTACAGATTACAGGGCCTCTGCTCACCGTTGACGCTCCGCCAGCAAGGCGGGGGGTGCCGTTGCCGTCAGAGGCTGTATAACAACATGCCGGCGCGCAGTAGAAGGAGGAAATAATGTCCGAGCAAAAGACCTACCCGGTTCCCGAGTCATTCAAACGCCAAACGCTGATGGATCGAGACACCTACGATCGCTGGTACCAGCAATCGATCCAGGATCCGGACGGTTTCTGGGCGCAACGCGCCGAACAACTGCTCGATTGGAAAACGCGCTGGGACACGGTCAGCGATTGGGATTTCAAAGAGGGCCGCGCGGCCTGGTTCCAGGGTGGCAAACTCAACGTCTGCCACAACTGCGTGGATCGCCACTTGCCCGAGCGCGCCAATCAGACCGCCATTATCTGGGAGGGCGACGAGCCCGATCAGGATAAGCGCATCAGCTATCAGGAATTGTTCGAACAGGTCAGCAAGCTGGGTAATGTGCTCAAATCACGAGGCGTCAAGAAAGGCGACCGTGTGGTGATCTATATGCCGATGGTGCCGGAGGCGGCGTACGCCATGCTGGCCTGCGCGCGCATCGGCGCGATTCATTCGGTGGTGTTCGGGGGCTTCTCGCCCGAGGCCCTTAAGGATCGCATCAACGACGCCAAGGCCTGCGCGGTGATCACCGCCGACGAGGGCGTGCGCGGCGGCCGCACCGTGGCCCTGAAAGCCAACGCCGACAAGGCGATCAACGGCGGCGGCGAGGTGCATACCTGTCTGGTGGTGCGCCGTACCGGCGGCGAGGTGGCCTGGAACGACAAACACGATGTCTGGTACCACGAGGCGATGGCCCAGGCCGACGCCCATTGCGAACCGGAATGGATGGACTCCGAGGACCCGCTGTTCACGCTGTATACGTCCGGCTCCACCGGCAAACCCAAGGGCGTGGTCCACACCTCCGCCGGCTACCTGCTGCAGAGCGCGTTGACCCACAAGTACGTGTTCGACTACCACGACGGCGAAATCTACTGGTGCACCGCGGACGTCGGCTGGATCACCGGCCACAGCTACATTGTCTATGGTCCGCTGGCGAACGGCGCTACCACCCTGATGTTCGAAGGCGTGCCCACCTACCCAGATGCGTCACGCTGCTGGCAGGTGGTGGACAAACACAAGGTCAACATCTTCTACACCGCGCCCACCGCCATCCGCGCCCTGATGGGCCTGGGCGACGAGCCGGTGAAAACGACCTCGCGGCAATCCCTGAAGCTGCTCGGCACCGTCGGCGAGCCGATCAACCCGGAAGCCTGGGAGTGGTACCACAAGGTGGTGGGTGAGCAACGCTGCCCGATCGTCGACACCTGGTGGCAAACCGAAACCGGCGCCATCATGATCACGCCGCTGCCCGGCGCGGTGGATCTGAAGCCCGGCTCCGCCACGCTGCCCATGTTCGGGGTGCAACCGGCCCTCATGGACCCGGACGGCAAGGAACTGGAAGGCGCCACCTCTGGCAACCTGGTGATCAAGGCGAGCTGGCCGAGCCAGATCCGCACCGTCTATGGCGACCATCAGCGGCTGATCGACACCTACTTCAGTGCCTACCCCGGCTATTACTTCACCGGCGACGGCGCGCGCCGGGACGAAGACGGCTACTACTGGATCACCGGCCGCGTGGATGATGTCCTGAACGTGTCCGGACACCGCTTGGGCACCGCCGAAATCGAATCCGCCCTGGTGCTGCACAAGAGCATTTCCGAAGCCGCCGTGGTCGGTTACCAGCACGAGGTCAAGGGCCAAGGCATCTACGCCTACGTATCGCTGATGAGCGGCGCCGAGGGCAGCGAAGAACTGATCAAGGAACTGCGCGAGCTGGTGACCTCGGAGATCGGCCCGATTGCCAAACCGGATCTGATCCACTTCGCGCCAGGGCTGCCAAAAACCCGCTCAGGCAAGATCATGCGTCGCATTCTACGCAAAATCGCCGCCGATGAGCTGGACAGCCTGGGCGACACCTCGACCCTCGCCGACCCTGGGGTGGTGGACGAACTGATCAAAACCCGCAAGAACAACGGCGGCTAAGCGCCGTGGCCGGGGCAACCCTCTGCCCTGGCCTTTTTTTCGCATGCAAGGCTTCGCTCATTACGGCTCGCCCACCACCTCCGCGCTCGCCTCTTGTTTGGGCGTCGGCGGCTGACGGTTATTGCGCAATAGAAACACCAACGGAATCGCCGCCATATTGATCCACATCAGCAGCCGGAAATCGTTCATATAACTGATCTCCGCCGCCTGAGCCTGCAACGTCTGATAGACCGCCGCCGGCACACTGCCCACCATCTCTTTCATCGGCAGCCCCTGGGCGATCCAGCCGCTCAGGTTGATGCGCTCGCCCAATTGTTGATTGTTGATCCACAGGTTGCGCGACAGCATCGCCGTCATGATCGAAATACCCACGCTGGAACCCAGATTGCGGGACAACGAAAACAAAGACGTGCCTTCGGTGCGCAACGCCGGGTCGAGGGTCGCGTAGGTCAGCGTGCTGGCGGGCACGAACACCAGCCCCAGCCCGGCCCCTTGCAGAATACCGGTCCAAATCAGATCCTCGGTGGAAACCTCCAGGGTAAAGCCGGCCATCTGGTGCAGAGACAACGTCACCAGGGAGAGGCCGACCACCACCAGAATGCGAGCGTCCAGGCGCGTACGCATCAGCCGGCCCACCAACATCATCGAAAACATCGAACCGAGCCCGCGCGGCGCCAGCACCAGCCCGGTGGTGACCGCCGGATAGCCTTTCCACTGCTGCAGAAAGGGCGGCAGCAGCGCCATGGTGGCGAGCAGAATAATGCCGACCACGAAGATAAACACCACGCCGGTGACGAAATTCCGGTCCTTGAACAGGGCCAGATCGATAAACGGGTTTTTCTTGGTCAGCGAGTGAGCAACGAACAGATAAAAACCCAGAGCCGCCAGCAGAGCCTCGATCTGGATCTCGAAGCTACCAAACCACTTTTCCTGCTCGCCACGATCAAGCATCAGTTGGAAGGCGCCGATCGCCAGAGCCAACAGGGCGAAGCCGAGCATGTCGAAGCGCACCTTGCGTGTCTCTGTCTCCGTCACGCTCAGCCAGATGCCAGCGAACGCCATCAGGCCGAACGGCAGGTTGATATAGAACACCCAGCGCCAGCTATACCACTCGGTCAGCCAGCCACCCAGCGTCGGCCCGAGAATCGGGCCGACCATCACGCCCATGCCCCAGATCGCCATCGCCTGACCGTGCTGCTCCACTGGATAGGTGTCCAGCAGCACCGACTGGGACAACGGCACCAACGCGGCGCCGAACACCCCCTGCAAGATGCGAAACAGCACCATCTCTTCCAGCGAGGTGGCCAGCCCGCACAGACCCGAGGCCAGGGTAAACCCGGCCACCGACCACAGGAACAGACGCCGGCGGCCAATGCGCCCGGCCATGAACCCCACCGCCGGGGTCATGATCGCGGCGGACACAATGTAGGAGGTCAGTACCCAGGTGGCCTGATCGGTGCTCGCCGACAAACTGCCCTGCATGTGCGGCAGGGCAACGTTGGCGATGGTGGTGTCGAGCGCCTGCATCACCGTCGCCAGCATGATGCTGAAGGTGACCAGGCGCTGATCGTTAATCCGTGGCATCGGCGGTCCGGTCTTTCGGCGCGTCGTCGCCGAGCAGCGACACCTTGGTGTCGATGGAGATTTCCGCGCTCATGCCGGCCCGCAACGGCGGCTTGCCCTCGGTGCTCACCAACACCAGCTTGACCGGCACTCGTTGCACCACCTTGACCCAGTTGCCACTGGCGTTCTGCGGCGGAATCAAGGCGTATTCGGACCCCGCCGCCGGGCTCAGGCTCTGCACTTTCGCCTTCCAGACCACGCCGGGGTAGGTGTCCACCTCGACCTCGGCGTCCTGGCCTTCGCGCACATTGGTGAGCTCGGTTTCCTTAAGGTTCACCTCCACCCAGATGGCATGATTTTTCGCCAGCGTGAGCACCGGCACCCCGGCATTGACGCGCTCACCCACCATCGGCGTGGAGCCCCCCATGACACCGTTGGCGGGGGCAATGATGCGCGTGTGGGCAAGGTCGTACTCAGCTTGTTCCAGGCGCGCGGTGGCGGCCTGGTAATCCGGGTGATCCTCAATCGCCACGTCCGGCCCGCCGGCCAGTTGCGCCTTGAGGCTGGCCAGTTCCTGCTGGTCCACCGCCACATCGGCACGGGCCTGGTTGAGCTTCTGTTCGGCGGCGTCGAGCTGGGTCTTGGAAACCGCCACTTTATCGAGGCGCTGGAAACGGCCCAGCTCGCGCTGATAATAGGCGGCGTCGCGGCCGGCCTGGGCTTTCTCCGCCTGCACGCGTGCGTAGTCGGCGCGCAGCGACAAAATCCGATTGCGCACCGCCTGCTGATCGGCCTTGGCCTGGGCCAGCGCAATCCGGTAGGGCTGCGGGTCCACCTCGGCGAGCACGTCGCCTTTGCTCACCGCCTGGTTGCGCTCCACATTGACCGCCACCAGCGGGCCGCTCACGTTGGCGGTCAGCGAGATCATGTCGATTTTGATATAGGCATTGTCGGTACTGATGTAACGCTTGCCGCCAAACAGCAGCCAAAGCACCACCGCAAGGGCGATCACCAACCCAAGCCCCATGGAAAGGCGGCGGTTTCGTTGCGTCGTTGTCACTCGGTTCTCCTTCGAAGGGGTAACGAAGAACCCGCTGGTTCTTCCCCGCCGTGCTACGGCAATGTGCTGATAAACCAGGCCTTGATAAACCGGCGTCTTAACCCGCTTTGTCGCAGAGGTTGGCGCGCATCACGTTGAGCATGCGCTGCAGCGCCTCGATGTCGCCCTCGCCGAGCCCGGCCAGAGCGCGCTCGCGGGTCTGGGCCGCCAGTTGCCGCAGGTTATCCAGCGCCGGCTGGGCCTGGGTGGTCAGGTAGAGGCGATAGCGGCGCCGGTCCTGCGGGTCGGCGCGGCGCTCAACCAGCCCTTCCTCTTCCAGGCGATCAAGCTGGCGGGTCAGGGAGATCGGCGCGACACCGAGCAACTCCGCCAGCGCCGCCTGATAGATCCCCTCGCTGCGGGCCAGATACCACAGCACCTGCCAACGGGCGCGGGTGAGCCCCTGCTCACGGGCGCGGCTGTCAAAATCCCGGCGCATCATGCGGGCCACATCGTGCAAGCCAAAGCCAACGGTCGCATCGCTGCTCATAGGGTCTCCTTTATCAGGATGTTAATTATAAGGACCCTTATGAAATTTGCCAAGAGCATAAACCGGGTTGACCCGTAAGGTCAGCTCATTAAACAGTGCCGGGCACGGACCGCCGTTTCGGCGAAAACCAGAAGGGATGAACAGCGGGCGGTCCCGCTCGTCGAGCGGGACGA
>TARA_R110001606_G_scaffold359994_4_pt1 | contig 42443 bp, 36 predicted proteins | sample TARA_R110001606 | Tara Oceans TARA_R110001606 (sample SAMEA4398315) | marine metagenome | biome: Polar Biome; feature: [SRF] surface water layer (ENVO:00010504); material: water (ENVO:00002006), including particulate matter (ENVO:01000060) such as... | depth 5 m
ATGGCCAGCCCCCCGAACCCGGCCGTCGCGATCGGCCCGGCCGAAGCGTGCAGCGCCAACCAGAACCCCGACACCGCCCCGACCAGACAGGCGATGACATAGGTCCGCCCGGCCCACCGGTGCCAGACGCGGCGCGCACCGCGCCGGGTAACCAGCTGGAACGAGCCCAGCGCCAGGGCCGTAACACCGCCGCCGACATGGGCCATCACCGCAACCGGCCAGTTGGCGATCTGCTGCAGCATCAGCGGCGCGGCGAACGGAGACCCGGGTAGCAGATAGCGCGCACTGACCAGCGCCACGCCCAACGCCATCAGCGCCATCACCCCGAACATCACCGGCCCGATCACTCTTGCCACGTCGATCTCTCCCACATTGGCCGATCCGGCTTGAACCGGAGCGCGGCAGCGTGTCAGCCTCGCCTTCGCGAACGGAGCGTGTCCTTTCGCCAACGGGGCGGCACGTGCGGGCAGGACAGATGATCAGGACGCTGGCGGCGTTCAGACTGGGCCGGTCCGGGGTGGCCGAACTGGCGGCCCTGGTGCTGTTCGGCCTGTTTCTCGGCGCAGTCGGCCCCTTCAGCACCGACGGGATTCCGACGGTCCCTCGCTATCTGTACTGGCAACTGGCCATCGTCGGCGGCGGCCTGATCGCCGCCGTGATCGAACCGATGATCGCCCGGCGGCTGGCGGGCCGGCCCCGTCTGTTCGCCCTGGCCCAGCTGCTGGCCATGACCCCGCCCATCGCCGTGTGGGTGACACTGGTGCCGTTGCTCTTCTTCGGCATGCCCGCCTCCGTCGCGCACGCCCTCTCGATCATGCCGGATGTGCTGACCATCAACGTCGCGGTGGTGATACTGGCCTGGCTGACACGCCGGGCGCTGCGCCGTCACGAGCCGCGCGCCCTTACCGCGGCCGGCGTCGCCCCGCCGGCCCTGCGCGCCAGACTGTCGCCGCGTCTGGCCCGGGCACGTCTGATCGCGGTCGAGGCCGAGGACCACTATCTGCGCATTCGCACCGAGGCCGGCTCGGACCTGATCCTGATGCGGTTCGCGGATGCGCTGGCCGCGCTGGACACGGCGGACGGCTTTCGCACCCATCGCTCGTGGTGGGTGGCGCGCACCGCCGTCGAGAGCGCGCGCTGGAAGGCGGGCCGGGGGCGACTGGTCCTGTCGGACGGCTCGGCCGCCCCGGTCAGCCGGACCTACGCCGCCGCCCTTAAGGGCACGGACTGGGCCGCGCCCGTCGGCTAATCGGCCAGGGCGGCTTCCGAGGCAGCAATGCGACTGGCAGCATGGACCACGGCCGCGATACGCATGGCGGCCTGAACGTGGGTATTGGGCACGCCGTGGGTCTTCAGCGCTGCCTCGTGCGCGTCCATGCAGGAGCCGCAGCCGTTCAGCGTACTGACCGCCAGCTCCCACAGTTCGAAATCGGCCTTGTCGACACCCGGATTGGCCAGGACGTTCATGCGCAACCGGGCCGGCAGGGTCGTGTATTCGGTGTTCTGCATCAGGTGCAGGCCGCGATAATAGATGTTGTTCATACCCATGATGGCCGCCGCCGACTTCGCCGCCGAGGCGGCCTCCGGAGTCAGGACCTCGCCCGCCGCTGCCGTGATCAGCCGCACCACCGGAGCCACGCCCACCGCATGGGCGCAGGCGAGGAAACAGCCCCATTTCTGCTGGTCGCTGAGCACCGTTTCACTGGCCAGTGACGACAGGTTAAGCGAGATGTCCTTGGCATAGGCGGGCATCAGGTCGCGCAGGGCGTCGATCGACATTTTGATTCCTTGGTCGGCTATCGCGCGCGACGCGGTCGCTCGCTGCTTGAGCCGAATCGGGGTTGGTCTGGTTACCGGGCGCGACCGCGCTCATGTCGCGAGGCTCCGCGAGTCGAGCGTAGCGCCCAAAAATGAAGCGCGCGGCGAGAAGGCGGCGACGCGAACGCCGCCGCCTTCCACCATTTTGTCAGTCGCTTCAGGCGGCGAGCGTCTCACCGCCCACCGGGCGGTTGCAGGCACACAGTTCGTCGGTCTGCAGGGCATCAACAACGCGCAGCGTATCCGCCGGGGCGCGGCCGACATTCAGGTTGGTGACATAGACGTGCTGCACGACATTGTGCGGATCCACGACGAAGGTGGCGCGCAGGGCGACGCCCTCTTCTTCGTTGAGGATGCCCAGCTGGCGGGCGAATTTACCGCCGTTGTCGGCGAACTGCCAGATCGGCAGCTTGCTCAGATCGGCGTGGTCGCGACGCCAGGCCAGTTTGACGAATTCGTTGTCGGTCGAACCGCCCATCACCACGGTGTCGCGGTCGTCGAATTCACGTGCCAGAGAGGCGAACTCGGCGATCTCGGTCGGGCAAACGAAGGTGAAATCCTTCGGGTAGAAGAAGATGACCTTCCACTTGCCCTCGAAGCTGTCGCCATTGATCGGCTCGAAGGCGGAGACGCCGTTTTCCTCATGGTCGTTGAAGCCCGGCTTAACGCCAATGACTTTGAATTCCGGCAGCTTTTCACCAACACCGAGCATATGCTTTTCCTGACAGACTAGGGACAAAGAAGGCGGCGGAGAGGGGAGGCTCTGCGCCGATGACGGTGAGATGGGGCTTCGCGACTGCGAAGTCAAATCGATCATTTCGCAAGTGCGAATAGATTTATATTATAAGCCGCCCCGACCGCAGCATAGATTTTCCCATTCGTCGTAACAATCTTTATCGATTGGTCTTTGCATGCCGTACGACCTAGGCTGTCCGGACACTCAGGACAGAAAGAGGCCAGTCATGGACGGCAACTCAGGCGGCGATCCCCTTCAGTGCCCTGCAAGGGGGCCTGCGGCGCTCAGGTCCCTGCTGGGCCGCACCAACCGCGACTGGTGGCCTAACCAGCTTTCGCTCGACATCCTGCATCAGCACGGCATCAACGGCGACCCGATGGGGCCGGACTTCCACTATGCCGAGGCGTTCCGGACGCTCGATTATCCGGCCGTCAAACGCGACCTCACCGCCCTGATGACCGACAGTCAGTCGTGGTGGCCCGCGGACTATGGTCACTACGGCCCCTTCTTCATCCGCATGGCCTGGCACAGCGCCGGCACCTATCGCAGCGGTGACGGCCGCGGCGGAGCCTCGTCGGGCTCGCAGCGATTTGCGCCGCTCAACAGCTGGCCGGACAATGCCAACCTCGACAAGGCGCGTCGCCTGCTGTGGCCGATCAAGCAGAAATACGGGGCCCGGCTGTCCTGGGCTGACCTGATGATCATGGCCGGCAATGTCGCCATCGAGTCGATGGGCGGGCCGGTGTTCGGCTTCGGCGGTGGCCGCGCCGACGTCTGGGAACCCGAAAAGGACATCTACTGGGGCACGGAAGAAGAGTGGCTGGGCGATACCCGCATCGACCCGGAAAAAGAAGCGGTGCTCGAAAACCCGCTCGCCGCGATCCAGATGGGCCTGATCTACGTCAACCCGGAAGGCCCCGGCGGCAATCCTGATCCGATCGGTTCGGGTCGCGACATCCGTGAGACCTTCGCCCGCATGGGCATGAACGACGAGGAGACCGTCGCCCTGACCGCCGGCGGCCACACCTTCGGCAAATGCCACGGCGCGGGGGACGCCTCCAAGATCGGGGCGGAGCCCGAAGGGTCCGACATCGCCCAGCAGGGTTTGGGCTGGCACAGCAGCCACGAAAGCGGCATCGGCGACCACACCATCACCAGCGGCCTCGAGGGGGCCTGGACCCCGACGCCGATCCAGTGGGACGGCAGCTATTTCCACATGCTGCTCGACTATGACTATGAGCTGGTGACCAGCCCCGCCGGGGCCAAACAGTGGCAACCGATCAACCAGAAGCCGGAAGACCTAGCCCCGGGTGCCCACAGCCCCCAGCGCCGCCTGCCGACGATGATGACCACCGCCGACATGGCGATGAAGATGGACCCCGCCTATCGCAAGATTTCCGAGCGGTTCCGCGACCATCCGGACCAGTTCGCCGATGCCTTCGCCCGCGCCTGGTTCAAGCTGTGCCATCGCGACATGGGGCCAAGGGCCCGCTACCTCGGCCCGGAGGTGCCGGCTGAAGACCTGCTGTGGCAGGATCCGATCCCGGCCCCGACTGGCCCCGTCATCGACGCCGCCGACATCGCCGGACTGAAGAAGACGATCCTCGCTTCGGACCTGACGGTATCCGAACTGGTGCAGACGGCCTGGGCCGCGGCCTCGACCTATCGCGGCTCCGACCATCGCGGCGGGGCCAATGGCGGCCGCATCCGCCTGACGCCGCAAAAGGACTGGGACGTCAACCAGCCGAAACAGCTGGCCCGGGTGCTGAAGGTGCTGGACGGCATCAAGGCCGACTTCGACAAGGCGGGCGGCAAGACGGTCTCGATCGCTGACCTGATCGTGCTCGGCGGTTCCGTGGCCATCGAGAAGGCGGCGAGGGACGGTGGCCATGCGGTCGAGGTTCCCTTCACTCCGGGCCGGACGGATGCGACGCAGGACCAGACCGACGCCGAGGGCTTCGATGTGCTCGAACCGCGGGCTGACGGCTTCCGTAACTATCTGCAGGTCAAATTCAGCGTCCCGACCGAGGAACTGCTGATCGACCGGGCCCAGCTGCTGGGGCTCAGCGCACCGCAGATGACGGTGCTGGTCGCCGGGCTGCGGGTCCTCGGGGCCAACCACGGCGGCTCGAAGCACGGCGTCTTCACCGACCGGCCGGGCGTGCTGACCAACGACTTCTTCGTCAATCTGCTCGACATGGGCACGGCATGGAAACAGGTCGACGGCGAAGGCGATGATACGTTCATCGGCACCGATCGCGCGACCGATCGGCAAAAATGGACGGCCACCCGCACGGATCTGGTGTTCGGCTCCAACGCCCAGCTGCGGGCTGTGTCAGAGGTCTATGCCGCCGCCGACGCGGACGGGAAATTCGTGCGCGACTTCGTCACCGCCTGGACCCGGGTCATGAACGCCGACCGGTTCGACCTGCCCCGATCCGCGCGCCGGGCCGAGGCCTGATCACCTAACCCCCGGTCTCTGATGCGTCAGAGACCGGGGGCTTCGGCCTTCGATGAAGTCAGCCGATAGATTTTGATCTGATGATAGCGAACCCTTATATCGCTCTCATGCTCCCGACCCTGCGACAGCTCCAGTATCTCAAGCTCCTGGCCGAACATGCCTCGTTCAGCCGCGCCGCCGAGGCCGCCCACGTCAGCCAACCGGCGCTGTCTTCGGGCGTGCAGGAGCTGGAGAAGATTCTCGGTGCCCCGGTGGTCGAACGCACGCGCGGCAATGTCCAGTTAACCGCCGTCGGGGCCGAGGCCGTGCGCCGGGCCGAAGATGTGCTGGCCCGGACAGAGGACCTGGTCGAGGCCGCTCGTAATGCGGGCCGCCCGCTGTCCGGCCGCTTTCGACTGGGCATCATTCCGACCATCGCCCCCTTTCTGCTGCCCACTAAATTGCCTGGGCTCAACGCTGCCTATCCGGCCCTACGCCTGTTCATCCGCGAGGATCTGACGCCGCGCCTGATCGCCGGGCTGAAGGCCGGGCATCTGGACGCGGCGGTGATCGCCCTGCCCTATTCGGCCCCCGGCATCGACCACGCCCGCATCGGCGACGACGAGATCCTGGCCGCCGCCCCGGTCGGCCACCGGCTGGCCGTGCCCGGGGCCATCCACCCCGGCGCGCTGAAGGCCGAGGACCTGATCCTGCTGGAAGACGGCCACTGCCTTCGCGACCAGGCCCTGGCCGCCTTCGACATCGAACCGTCGCGCGGTGACGACGTCTTCGCCGCCACCTCCCTGCACACCCTGGTGCAGATGGTCTCGTCCGGACTCGGGGTCAGTTTCCTGCCGCGCATGGCTGTCGACGCCGGTCTGGCCGACATGCCCGGGGTGGTCATCCGCCCGATCTCGGCCAAGGCCCCCAGTCGCGAGATCGTGGTCGCCTGGCGTCGGGGCTCCAGCCGCGCTGCCGAAGCCCGCCTGCTGGCCGAAGCCATGCAACTGGACCCGCCCACGGCCTGAAATACAAAAAGGGGCCGGCGGATGTCTCCGCCGGCCCCTGATTGTCTTCGGCCCGACAGGGCCTGCATCACCTAGTCGCGGGCGAGGTTCCGCAGAACGTAGGGCATCACGCCGCCGGCCTTGAAGTAGTCCATCTCGGTGGCGTTATCGATGCGGCAGCGGACCGGGAAGCGGGCCATCTTGCCGTCCGACGGGCGGAACAGCTCGACCCACAGGTCCTGACGCGGACGCAGCTTGCCGGTGTTGACGTCGGACAGGCCGCGGATGGTGACGATCTCTTCACCGGTCAAACCCAGCTTGGTCCAGCCGTCCTGTTTGAACTGCAGCGGCACCACGCCCATGCCGATCAGGTTCGAACGGTGGATCCGCTCATAGCTCTCGGCGACGACGGCGCGAACGCCCAGCAGCCGGGTGCCCTTGGCCGCCCAGTCGCGCGACGAGCCGGTGCCATATTCCTTGCCGGCGAAGACGACGAGGGGGCGGCCTTCGGCCTGGTAGCGCATCGCGGCGTCATAGATGGACATCGTGTCCTGCGACGGGAAATGCTTGGTCACGCCGCCTTCGATGTCGGGCGTGATCTTGTTGCGAATCCGGATGTTGGCGAAGGTACCGCGCATCATCACTTCATGGTTGCCGCGGCGCGCGCCGTAGCTGTTGAAGTCGAGAGTTTCGACCCCATGATCGGTAAGATAGACCCCGGCGGGCGAGGTCTTCTTGATCGAACCGGCCGGGCTGATGTGGTCGGTGGTGATCGAGTCACCGAAGATGCCCAGCACACGGGCCTCGACGATGTCGGCGACCGGGGCCGGCTCCATCGTCATGCCGTCGAAATAGGGCGGGTTCTGCACATAGGTCGAGGCGTCGTCCCAAGCGTAGGTCTGGCCGCCCTCGACAGCGATGCCCTGCCAGTGCTTGTCGCCCTTGAACACGTCGGCATAGCGTTTGGCGAACATGGCCGGAGTGACCGACTTCTTCTGGATGTCGGCGATCTCTTTCGAGGTCGGCCAGATGTCCTTCAGGAAGACATCCTTGCCCTTCTTGTCCTGACCGATCGGATCCTTGGAGATGTCGATCCGCATCGAACCGGCCAGGGCGTAGGCGACGACCAGCGGCGGCGAGGCCAAATAGTTGGCCTGAACGTCGGGGTTCACCCGACCCTCAAAGTTCCGGTTGCCCGACAGAACCGAGGTGGCGACGAGGCCGTTGTCGTTGATGGTCTGCGAGATGGCCGGGTCCAGCGGGCCCGAGTTGCCGATACAGGTGGTGCAGCCGTAGCCGACCAGGTCGAAGCCCAGGGCGTCGAGGTCGGTCTGCAGGCCGGCGGCGGTCAGATAGTCGGTGACGACCTGCGAACCGGGGGCCAGCGAGGTCTTGACCCACGGCTTGACCTTCAGGCCCAGCTTGTGGGCCTTGCGCGCCACCAGGCCGGCGGCGATCATCACCGACGGGTTGGAGGTGTTGGTGCAGCTGGTGATGGCGGCGATGACCACGTCACCGTCCCCGATGTCGAACTTCTGGCCCTTGACCGGGAAGCGGGCGGTCGCGTCGGGACGCGAGAAGACCTCGGCCATGGCGGTTTCGAAGGCCGGGGCGGCCTCGGTCAGGGCGACCTTGTCCTGCGGGCGTTTCGGACCGGCCAGCGACGGCACGACCTCGGCCATGTCGAGCGACAGGATGTCGGTGAAGACCGGGTCCTCCGAATTCTCGTCGATCCACAGTCCCTGGGCCTCGGCATAGGCCTTGACCAGGGCGACGCGGGCCTTGTCCCGGCCGGTGGCGGTCAGATAGTCGATGGTCGCCTGGGACACCGGGAAGAAGCCGCAGGTGGCCCCGTATTCCGGGGACATGTTGGCGATGGTGGCCTGGTCCTCGATGGTCAGGGCGGTGACGCCCGGGCCGAAGAACTCGACGAATTTACCGACCACGCCCTTCTTGCGCAGCATCTGGGTCACGGTCAGCACCAGGTCGGTGGCCGTAGCCCCCTCGGGCAGACGACCGTCGAGACGGAAGCCGATGACCTCGGGGATCAGCATCGGGATCGGCTGGCCCAGCATAGCCGCCTCGGCCTCGATGCCGCCGACGCCCCAGCCCAGAACAGCCAGACCGTTGATCATGGTCGTGTGGCTGTCGGTGCCGACTACCGTGTCGGGATAGGCGACGGTCGCCTTGCCCTCGGCCACGGTCCAGACGGTCTGGGCCAGATGCTCAAGATTGACCTGGTGGCAGATGCCGGTGCCGGGAGGCACGACGCGGAAATTGTTGAAGGCCGAAGAGCCCCAGCGCAGGAACTTGTAACGCTCGATGTTGCGCTCGTATTCACGCTCGACGTTCTTGGCGAAGGCACCGGCGGTGCCGAAATGATCGACCATGACCGAATGGTCGATGACCAGATCGACCGGCGTCAGCGGGTTGATCCGCGACGGATCGGCGGCGAGGGCGGTCATGGCGTCGCGCATGGCGGCCAGGTCGACCACGGCAGGAACGCCGGTGAAGTCCTGCATCAGCACGCGCGCCGGACGGAAGGCGATCTCGTGCTCGACCGAGCCCTTGTTGTCGATCCAGGCGGCCACGGCCTTGAGGTCGGCCTCGGTGACGGAAACCCCGTCCTCGTTGCGCAACAGGTTCTCGAGCAGCACCTTCATCGAGCGCGGCAGGCGGGAAATCCCGGTCAGGCCGGCTTCCTCGGCGGCCGGAAGGCTGTAATAGGCGTATTTCTTGCGCCCGACGGTCATGTCCCGGCGGGTGGTTAGGCTGTCAACTGACGGCATGGAGAGCTTCCTCTGGTCAAAGCCGCCCGGACATCCGGTTGCGCGATCGCGCGACAGACGACGGGGCACACAGGTCCCCGCCGCGCGCGGCGAAAGCCTGCTGCGGCAAAGCCGGATATAGTGCGTGGCGACGCCGTCGTCCATGTACCCATGACGGCGTTGTGGAGATTGAGAATGGGTCTCAATCTGCCCGTGTCGCGGCGTCCGCGAAGGGAGGCCGCATGATCAACACCCTGACGGCCACCGGCCTGACCCTGGCGCGCGGCGAGCGGATACTGTTCCGCAGCCTCGACCTGAACCTGGCCGCCGGCGAGGCCGTGGCCCTGACCGGAGCCAATGGCGCGGGCAAGACCAGCCTGCTGCGCGCCGTCGCCGGTTTCATCCGCCCCGAAGCCGGTGCCGTGGTCTTCCTCAACGCAGACGGCGACCCCATCGACCCGCCCGAGGCCCGCGCCCATGGCCTGCATCTGCTGGGCCATCTCGACGGACTCAAGACCGCGCGCACCGCCCGGGATGAACTGATGTTCCAGTCGCAGTGGCTGGGCCACAGCCACAGGGGCATCGCCGAGGCGATCGAGACCCTGGGCCTCGCCCCCCTGCTCGATCTGGAGGTGCGCAAGCTCTCCGCCGGACAGCGTCGGCGGCTGGCGCTGGCCCGACTGATCGGCTCGCCGCGGTCGCTGTGGCTGCTGGACGAGCCGCTCAGCCCGCTCGACGCCCGCTGGCGCGCCACCGTCGGCGCGATGATGGCGCGCCACCTTCAGGGGGGTGGCCTGATCGTGGCCGCCGTCCACGACCCCCTGCCGATCCCGGCCCGCGCCCTCGATCTGGGAGCGGGACGATGAGCCCGTTCCGCACCGCCATGGCCGTACTGTTCCGGCGCGAACTGTCCCTGGCCTGGGGTGGTGGCGGCGGACCGTTGCTGGCCTGCGGCTTCTTTGCCTGTTTGACCGTGCTGGTGCCGCTGGCCGCCGGCGGCGATCCGGTCGGGCTGAAGCCGATCGCTTCCGCCATCGCCTGGCTGGCCCTGGCCCTGGCCTCGATGCTGTCGCTGGAGCGGCTGTTCGAACGCGATCTCGAGGACGGGGCGTTGGATCTGCTGACCACCGGCCCGCTGCCGCTGGAAGCGGTGTTCGCGGTCAAGGCCTTCAGCCAGTGGCTGGCGACCGGCCTGCCGCTGGCCCTGACCGCCCCGGTCGCGGCCCTGACCCTGGGCCTGTCGTCCGAACTCATGCCGATAACGGCCCTGGCCGCGGCGATCGGCGGTCTGGGCTTCGCCTTCACCGGCGCGCTGGGGGCCGCCCTGGCGCTGGGCACCCGGCGCGGCGGTCTGCTGATTGCCATCGTCGTGCTGCCGCTGTTCATCCCGCCGGTGGTGTTCGGAGCCGGGGCGCTGGAGCGGGCCGCCAGCGGCATGGACCCGGCTCCGGCCCTGGCCCTGCTGGCCGCCTATGCCCTGTTCGCCATGGTCATCGGCCCCATTGCCGGGGCCGCCGCCATCCGCAACGCGCAGAGCTGACGTGCGGAACGGCCCGGCACAGTCCGTCGCGCCCGGCCATGTGGCGCGCGCCGCGTTTGGTCGCTAAGGAGGCCCCATGTTCGGTCTCGCCAATCCCGAGCGCTTCATGCGCTTCACCCGCCCGTTGACGCCGGGTCTGTGGGCGCTGGCCGCCGTGCTGCTGGCCGTCGGCACATGGCTGTCCTTCGCCGCGCCCGAAGACTATCAGCAGGGCGACACCGTTCGGATCATGTTCGTCCATGTTCCGGCCGCCACCCTCGGCCTGATGGCCTATGCGGCGCTGGGCATCTCCAGCTTCTTCGCCCTGGTGTTCCGCCATCCGCTGGCCGACGCCGCCGCCCGCGCCGCCGCCGTGCCGGGCGCGGCCTTCACCGCCCTCGCGCTGGTCACCGGTTCGCTGTGGGGCAAGCCGATGTGGGGGGCCTGGTGGGCCTGGGGCGACGCCCGGCTGATGTCGGTGCTGATCCTGTTCCTGTTCTACCTCGGTTATATCGCCCTGCGGGCCTCGATCGACGACGAGGTGAAGGCCGGTCGCGCCGCCGCCGTGCTGGGTCTGGTCGGGCTGATCAACCTGCCGATCGTCAAATTCTCGGTCGACTGGTGGAACACCCTGCACCAGCCGGCCTCGCTGCTGCGCATGGGCGGACCATCGCTGAGCGAGGTGTTTCTGGTGCCGCTGCTGACGATGATGGCCGCCTATGCCGCCCTGTTCGGGGCCCTGTGGCTGACCGCCATCCGCACCGAAGTCACGCGCCGCCGGGTCCTGACCCTGCGCGCCCGCGCCGCCGTGGAGGCCTGAGATGCTTGACCTCGACATGGGTGCCTATGCCGCCTTCGTCTGGCCCGCCTGGGGCCTCAGCGCCCTGGTGCTGGGCGGGCTGGTGGTCCGCGCCATACGCGCTGCGCGGCGCTGGTCGCGGGATCTGGCGGCGCTGGAGGCGGCCGCCTCCACCGACCCGACCGGGCCCGCCGCATGAACCGCTGGCTGTCGCTGATCCCGCTGGCGGTGGTCGCCGCCCTGGCCGCCCTGTTCATCGGCTGGTCGCTGAAGCGGGACCCGGCCTTCAAGCCCGACGCCCTGGTCGGCCAGCCGATTCCCGAGACCGTCCTGCCGATACTGACCGGCGACAGCGCCGGACCAGGCTATCTCGATCTGAAGACGGCCGGGGTCGGTCGGCCGATGATCGTCAATGTCTTCGCCTCGTGGTGCGCCCCGTGTCAGGTCGAGAACCCGACGCTGCTGGCGCTGAAGGCGCGGGGCGTGGCCTTGGTCGGCGTCGCTTACAAGGACGACCCGGTAAAGACGCGCCAATTCCTCGATCAGTTCGGCGATCCCTTCGCCAAGGTGCTGGTCGACCGCGACGGGCGGGCTGGTCTGGACCTGGGCGTCTCCGGCGTGCCCGAGACCTTCGCCGTCGACGCCATGGGCACGGTCGTGGCCAAACATTCCGGGCCGCTGATCGATCAGGCCGACGTCGACCGTCTGGTCGGCGCGATGCAGGCCCCGCCGCGCCCCCTGCCCACAGCCACGCGCCGCTGATCCACCGCACCCGACGGCCGCGTTAACCCTTTTTCGACAGGATTGGTTAACCGTCCTCGCATGACCGCGATTCGACCCGACATGCCCGCCGCCATGCCCGGCACCGGCCTGACCCCTGCGGGCGGAGCCGCTGCGGATGCGGCCCGCGCCGCCTTCTTCCGCGCGGCCATGGGTCAGGTGCAGGCGACGGCCGCTCCGGCGCGAACCGCTGCCGCAGCCCCGGCCGCTTCGACCATCGCGCCGACCGTCACGGCCAGCGCCACCCGTTCCGAGCCATCGCCCGATCGGCCGAGCCGGCCCGGTTCCCTGCTGGATATTCGCGTCTAGGCCCGACTCCGTCGGCCCGTCAGGCCGCGACCGAGGCCTTCTTGCCCTTGGCCGGCTTGTCCGACCTGGCTGGCTTGGCCGCCTTTTTCGCCGCCCGTTCGGCCTTGCGGGCCTCTTTCAGGGCCTTCTTGGCGGCGCGCGCCTCGGCCTGGGCCTTGTCCGGGACCGCGTCGGCGGCCGAGGCCAGATCCGACAGCAGGGCAAGGAAGCCGTCGCGCTTGCCCTTGGGCAGCAGGGCCATGATGCGTTTGTCGGCCGCCTCGACCCGGGGTCGGGCCGCGTCCAGGGCCGCCGCACCCGCTTCTGACAGCCGCACGGCCATGGCCCGGGCATCGATCGCCGAACGCTCGCGCTCCAGCAGGCCCTTGGTCGTCATCCGCGCCACCAGATCGGCCAGGGTCGACCGATCGATTCCGGTCGCCCGCACCAGATCGGTCTGGGTCAGACCCGACTTCTGCGACACCGCCTCCAGCACCGCGAACTGGCGCTGGGTCAGGCCGTCGGCACCGGTCTCGGCGGCATAGAGGTCGAGTGCCAGCTGCAGCGCACGGTGGATCAGATGGCTGGGTGAAACCGCCAGCTGCCCGTTGCGTCGCGTCTGTTTTCCGGACTTGACCATCAACCGCATCCTTTCAGCCTGTTCCGTAGCGCTATCAGCCGCGCTTTACGGTTTGACGACGGATCGCCGGTGGATTCGCCTCAGATACCCGGATCGGGCGAGATGGGTCCCGGCTCCTCGCCCGTCGGCAGCAGATTCTTCATGATGAAGGGGACCTGCAGCAGGCCGAACACGATCGCGAGTATAAACAGCCCGACCCGGAACTGCACCCAGGTGCCGTCGGACTGGGTGCGCCAGATGACCTCATTGGTCACCGCCACCGTCGCGAAATACAGGCCATAGCGCAGGGTCAGCGTCCGCCAGGCCTTGTCGGTCACCCGGATGGCGTCACCCAGCAGATATTTGAACGGCGACTTGTTCAACGGCAGCGAGCCCAACAGCACCACCGCCAGCAGGGCGTTCTGGACCGTCAGCTTGATCTTGATCAGGCTCTCGTCGTGGAAGACGATCGTCATGGTGCCAAACACCAGGGCGAACAGGCCGGTGATCAACGGCAGCGGCGCGAAACGCTTCTCGACGAAATAGCCGGTCGCCAGCGCGAGGGTCGAGGCGATGACCAGCACCCAGGTGGCCTTGATCATGTCGCGGGTGACGAAATAGGCGACGGCAAAGGCCAGCAGGGCCCCGAAGTCGACGGCCTGGCGGATCCACTGGCCGGATTTCGGCGCGGGGGTGGTCGTGTCAGTCATTCTCAGTCCTCAAGCCCGACAAGCGAGCGCGAAAAGGCGCGGGCGTCGAACGGCTGCAAATCCTCGATGCCCTCGCCGACCCCGATCAGCTTGATCGGCGCGTCCGACGCCTGGGCCACGGGCACCAGCACGCCGCCGCGGGCGGTGCCGTCCAGCTTGGTCATCACCAGACCCGACACATAAGCGGTTCGGCCGAAGATCTGTTCCTGGGCCAGGGCATTGCGTCCCACGGTGGCGTCCAGCACCAGCAGGGTCTCATGCGGGGCGTCGGCATCGATCTTCTTCAGCACCCGCACGATCTTGAGCAGTTCGTCCATCAGGGCCGACTTGTTCTGCAGCCGCCCGGCGGTGTCGATCAGGACCACGTCATAGCCCTCGGCCTTGGCCCTGGTATAGGCGTCGAAGGCCAGACCGGCGGGATCGGCCCCGTCGCGGCGGCTCTCGAAATCGGCCCCGGCGCGATCGGCCCAGACCTTGAGCTGCTCGCGGGCAGCGGCACGGAAGGTGTCGCAGGCGACGATCATGACCTTGGCCCCCTGACCGGTCAGATCGGCGGCGATCTTGCCCAGGGTGGTGGTCTTGCCCGAGCCGTTGACCCCGACGAACAGGGTGACGAAGGGCTTGGGACCGTTCAGCGGCTCATAGGCGGCCTGACGCGGCAACAGTTCGGCGGCGACCGCCTCGGCCAGGGCCTCCTTGACCTCGCGTTCGTCGGAGCCCTTGCCGAAGCGCAGGTCGCGAAAGCGCTCGACGATCCGCGCCGAGGCGGCGGGGCCCAGATCGCTCTCGATCAGATGCTCTTCCAGCTGCTCCAGCGCCGCCTCACTGAGCGGCTCGCGGATGAAGGTCGCGACGACCTGTTCGGTCATCTGTTTCGAGGATCGGCCCAGCCCCTCGCTCAGCCGCGAGAGCCAGCCCTTTTTCGGCGTGTCAGTCATCCTGTCCGCTTAGCCGACACCGGGGGCCGCGTCACGCGAACGCGGACAATTGAGGGGGGGCGGGGTGTCCCTTCGAAAAAAACACAGTCCACTGAGTCCACTGAGTCCACATTGACCGGGGGCTGACCCGGAGCGTCGGACCCCGGTTGATGATCGGGCGGCATTGTAAGGGGTCTGGGACGGGGGGTCGGTCGATTGGCCCGACTTTTTTGTAGCGACTGGTTTTCGTTGGAGGTTTTTTCGCGGATCGGGAAGATCTGTGCGAGGTTTTGCCGGTCTGGCGCGATGCGGCGCGGGGTCGTGTCCGCGACAGGGTCGCGCTCTCGCGCGCCGCTGGGTCCCGGATCGCGCTGCGCTTGTCCGGGATGACGAAAGCAGAGAACGGGTTTTGCGGTCGTTAGCTTCCGGCTGATAGAAGGGGCTGACCTGTCGGCGGAACCATCGATGCCTGAAGCCCACGCCTTCCACTCTGCCGCCACCCACGGCTTCGTCCGCGTCGCCGCCGCCACGCCGGTGGTCCATATCGCCGATCCGGTCGCCAACGCCGCCGAACATGCCGCCCTGATCCGTCAGGCCGGGGCCGAGGGCGTCGATCTGCTGGTCTTCCCCGAACTGTCGCTCAGCGGCTATGCGATCGACGACCTGCTGATGCAGGACGCCCTGCTGGTCGAGGTCGAACGCCAGATCGGACATCTGGCCGAGGTCGCGGGAGAGGCCGGCGTGGTCGCGGTCGTCGGGGCTCCGCTGCGCAACGGCGACGCCCTGTTCAACTGCGCCGCGGTGCTGGCCAATGGTCAGGTGCTGGGCGTGGTGCCGAAATCCTACCTGCCCAACTACCGCGAATATTATGAGAAACGCTGGTTCTCGCCGGCCGCCGGTCGGGCCGAGGATGTGTTGGTCCTGAACGGCGAGAGTGTCGATTTCGCGCCCGGGCTGATCTTTGAGGCCGACGACCGTCCCGGCTTCGTCTTCGCGGTCGAGATCTGCGAGGATTTCTGGGCCCCGCTGCCGCCCTCGACCCGGGCCGCCCTCGCCGGGGCGCGCATCCTCTGCAACCTGTCGGCCTCCAACATCGTCATCGGCAAGGCCGACGAGCGCGCGGTCCTGTGCGCCAGCCAGTCGGTGCGCACCCTGTCGGCCTATGTCTTCGCCGCCTCGGGCTGGGGCGAGAGCACCACCGACCTGGCCTGGGACGGCCAGGCGACCATCCACGAACTGGGCGCGAAACTGGCAGAGGGACCGCGTTTTTCGCTGGAATCCCATCTGACGGTGGCCGATGTCGACGTCGAACGGATCGGTCTGGACCGGCTGCGCAACGGCACCTTCGCCGACTGTGCCCGGCTGGAGGGCGAGGCCGCCACCGTCGTGCCGTTCAGCGCCCCGGGTCATGACGGGGTCGACACCCTGTTGCGGCCGCTCGACCGCTTCCCGTTCGTGCCGGACGACCCGGCCCGGCTGGACCGCGACTGCTACGAGGCCTTCAACATCCAGGTGCAGGGCCTGATGCGGCGGATGACCGCCACCGGGGCCGAGCGGCTGGTGATCGGGGTCTCGGGCGGGCTGGATTCGACCCAGGCCCTGCTGGTCGCCTGTCGCGCCTTCGACCGGCTGGACCTGCCGCGCACCGGCATCCTCGCCTTCACCCTGCCCGGCTTCGCGACCTCGGACGGGACGAAGGCCAGCGCCTGGGCCCTGATGCGGGCGCTGGGCGTCACCGGCGAGGAGATCGACATCCGCCCGGCCGCCGAGCGGATGCTGGCCGACATCGGTCATCCGTATGCGGACGGTCAGCCCGTGCACGACATCACTTTCGAGAACGTCCAGGCCGGGCTGCGCACCGATTATCTGTTCCGACTGGCCAATCGCCACGCGGCCTTCGTGCTCGGCACCGGCGACCTGTCGGAACTGGCGCTGGGCTGGTGCACCTATGGCGTCGGCGATCATATGAGCCACTACAACGTCAACGGCGGGGTGGCGAAGACGCTGATCCGCCACCTGATCCGCTGGGTTGCCGACGGCGATCTGGTCGGCGCTGACGCGACGCCCGCCCTGCATTCCGTGCTGGCCACCGTGATCTCGCCTGAACTGGTGCCGGCCGGAGCCGACGGCAAGATCCAGTCGACCGAGGACACGGTCGGCCCCTATGCGCTGAACGACTTCTTCCTGTTTCACGTGACCCGCTACGGCTTCCGGCCGTCCAAGGTCGCCTGGCTGGCGCATCAGGCCTGGAAGGATACGTCGACCGGCGACTGGCCCGTGCATACGCCCGAGGCCGAGCGCGTCGCCTATGACCTGACCACCATCAAGGGCTGGCTGCGCAAATTCCTCGTGCGCTTCTTCCAGACCAGCCAGTTCAAACGTTCGGCCCTGCCGAACGGGCCCAAGGTGGTGACCGGCGGCTCCCTGTCGCCGCGCGGCGACTGGCGCGCCCCGTCCGACGGCAATGCCCGCGTCTGGCTGGACGACCTCGAGGCCAATGTGCCGGAGTCCTGAGACAACCACCCCGGCGCGACCCGACCCCGTTCCCTTCCTTCACCGCTGCACACCGAGACCCGCCATGACCGACACCCCGACCCGGGATTCCAACGGCAACATCCTCGCCGACGGGGACAGCGTCACCCTGATCAAGGACCTCAAGGTCAAGGGTTCGGGCGGGGTCACGCTGAAGCGCGGCACCCTGGTCAAGAACATCCGGCTGACCGGTGACGAGGACGAGATCGAGGCCAATGTCGACAAGGTTCGCGGCCTCGTCCTGCGCACCGAATTCGTCAAGAAGGCATGATGGTACGACGGTCTATTTGACGCCCGCGAGGAATTCGAAGATCGCCGCCCGGGCCTCGGGCTCATCCAGCATCGGCGCGTGACCGACGCCCGGCACCTGGACATAGGCCATCTTGCGCGCGGCCTTGCGCATCTTGTCGACGATCTCGGGACTGAGCAGGTCCGAGGTCTCGCCATGCACCAGCAGGATCGGCCGCCCGCGGGTCAGCCGGCGGAAGAAGGGCCACAGATTGGGCACCATGGCCTTGGCCCCGGCAGCCCGGATCGGCACGGCGATATCGGGATCATAGTCCGGCACCGGCGTGCCTTCCGTGCCGTCCCGGAAGGTGCGCCGGGCGAAGGCGGCCCAGTCGGCGTCCGTATAGTGGGGCAGGGCCGCGGCGTTCAGCCCCTTCACATAGTCGGCCGCCTCGGCCCAGGTCGAAATCTCGACCGCCTGGCCCATATAGGCGGCGATCCGGGCGAGGCCGACAGGCGACACCTCGGGCCCGACGTCATTGATGATGGCCGCCGCGATCGTCCGCGCACGGATGGCGGCGATCGCCATGGTGATCAACCCGCCCATCGAGGTGCCGAGGAAGACCGCCCTGTCGATTCCGGCCTGATCCATCAGGGCCAGAATATCCCGCGCATAGACCTCGGGCGAATAGGTCATCGGGTCCGGGGCCCGGTCCGACCGTCCCCGGCCGCGCACATCGACGGCCAGCACGCGTCGACCGCTCTGAGCGATCAGCGGGGCGATGGTGTCGAAATCAGCACTGTTGCGGGTCAGGCCGTGGATGGCGATCACCGGCAGCCGCGCCGCGCCGGCGGCACCGCCGTAGTCGCGCGCGAACAGGGTCAGCCCGTCCGACGAGGTCCAGCGACGTTCAGCGTATTCCGCCATGACAAATTCTCCGGGTCGGGGCTGTCCAGCCTATTTCATCGCCACCGGAATTGCGATCAACCGCCGAGAAGGTCGTGGACAAATTCGTCCAGATCACCGCCCTCGAACAGGAAGCCGGGCAGGCCGGCGCGCTTGGCCGCTTCGAGGTCGGACGGCCGATCGCCGATCAGAAACGAGCGCGCCGGGTCGATGCCGTGTTCGGCGATGGCGCGGGTGATCATGCCGGGGTTGGGTTTGCGATCGGGATGATCGGCGTGGAAATAGCGTTCGTCACGCGCCTCCTTGTGAAAGGGGCAGGCATAGACCGCACCGATCCGGGCTCCCTTGGCCGCCAGCCGCCGCACGATCAGATCATTAAAGGCGTGCATCTGGGCCTCGGTGAACATACCGCGCGCCACGCCGGACTGGTTGGTCACCACCACCACCAGATAACCGAGTGCGTTCAGCCGTCGCACGGCCCCGTCCGCCCCGGGGATCGGGATGAGATCGGATTCGAGATGCGGATAGCCGGTGTCCTCGATCAACACGCCGTCGCGATCGAGAAACACGGCAGGTACGCTGCCGCCCGCTGTCTGGCCGGTTGCGCTGGTCGTTCTGGTCGTCACTATGCATTCCACCCTTACCCCGTCGCTTAGGCCACGGCATGGTCGCGTTGCAACCCGCAACGTGAAGTGACCCTGTAGCGTTTGTCCCCGGTGGGGACGGTTTGGTAGGAGGCGCCCAACCTTGGCCCCCCGACCCGTGCCGCTACAAGCCGGAGCACGCCGCCGCCTGATGAGAGAATTTCAGTCATGACCATCGCCTTCATCGACCTGCAGGCCCAACGCCTTCGTCTCGACGGCCGGATCGAGGCCGCCGTTCAGGAGGCCGTGGTCGGCGGGGCCTGGGTCATGGGGCCGCAGGTGCGTCAGTTCGAGGCTGATCTCGCGGCCTTCGGCGGCGCGAAACACGCGCTGGGCTGCGCCAACGGTACCGACGCCCTGGCCCTGCCGCTGATGGCCTGGGGCGTGGGCCGCGGCGACGCGGTGTTCGTGCCCAGCTTCACCTTCGCCGCCACCGCCGAAGTGGTGCCGTGGTTCGACGCCGAGCCGGTCTTCGTCGATGTTGACGCGACGACCTACAATATGGACCCCGGCCACCTCGAGGCCGCTATCGAGGCCACGATCAAGGAAGGCCGGCTGAAGCCGCGCGTGGTCATCGCCGTCGACCTGTTCGGCCAGCCCGCCGACTATCCGGCCATCAAGGCGGTCTGCGACAAATACGGCCTCAAGCTGATCGCCGACTCGGCCCAGGGCTTCGGCTGCACGATCGACGGCGACCATCCGCTGAAGTGGGCCGACATCACCACCACCAGCTTCTTCCCGGCCAAGCCGCTGGGCTGCTACGGCGACGGCGGGGCGGTGCTGACCAATGACGACGATCTGGCCCAGCTGATCGATTCCCTGCGCGTGCACGGCAAGGCCGTCGCCCGCGATCTGGAGGGCAAGACCTTCGAGCACGACCCCAAATATCTGAACATGCGTGTCGGGCTGAACTCTCGTCTCGACACCATCCAGGCCGCGGTTCTGATCGAGAAGCTCAAGGTGTTCGGCGACGAAATCGGCATGCGCAACCGCGTCGCCGCCCGTTACAACGACGGGCTGCGTGCCCATGTCGCGGCCGTGCCCGACGTGCCGAAAGGCAATGTTTCGAACTGGGCCCAGTACACGATCGAGCATGACGACCGTGACGGTCTGGCGGCCCACCTCAAGACCCAGGGCGTGCCCACCGCCGTCTACTATCCGATCCCGCTGCACCTGCAGCCGGCCTATGACATGTATCCGCGCGGCCCCCAGGGTTTGCCGGTCACCGAACGGCTCAAGGAGCGGGTCATCAGCCTGCCGATGCACGCCGACCTCGACGAAGCGACCCAGGACCGGATCATCGCCGCCGTCGCCAGCTACAAGGGCTGAACCACATGACCTTCTCCTCGCTCCCCCCGCTCAAGGCCGGCGTCGCCGGTGCCGGTGTCATGGGGCGCAACCACGCCCGTGTGCTGTCAGATGTCCGCGACTTCGACCTGACCGCCGTGTTCGATCCGGACGCGGCCACGGCCGAGGGTGTCGCCAAGCTGTATGAGGCCCGCGCCTTCACCACCGCCGAAGACTTCGTCGCCGCCGGGCTCGACGCCGCTGTCGTCGCCACGCCGAACCGGCACCATGCCGAGCTGGGCGTGGCGCTGCTGGAAGCCGGGGTGCATGTGCTGGTCGAAAAGCCGATCGCCGCCACCGTCGCCGACGCCCAGCGCATGATCGATGCGGCCAAGGCGAACGACCGGGTGCTGATGGTCGGACAGGTCGAACGCTTCAATCCGGCGGTCGACGCGGTCAAGCGCGCCATCGACGGTGACGACATCATCTCGATCCAGATCACCCGCGTCGGCCCCTTCCCCCCGCGCATGGGCGAGGTCGGGGTGGTCATCGACCTGGCGGTGCACGACATCGACATCATCCGCCATCTGACGGATTCCGAGATCACCGAGGTCCAGCCGCAACTGGCCCGCACCAAGGCTGATCGCGAAGACACGGCCCTGCTGCAGTTCCGGCTCGAGAACGGGACCATCGCCCACATCACCACCAACTGGGTCACCCCCTACAAGGTGCGCACCCTGCAGGTCGCCACGGCCAACAAATTCGTGGTCGCCGACCTGATCACCCGTCAGGTCACCGAATATTTCGGCCAGCAGGCCGACGGCTCCTACCAGACCCGCGCCGTCAACAGCTGGCCCGCCGAGCCGCTGAAGAAGGAGCTCGAAGCCTTCGCCCACGCCATCCGCACCGGCGAGGCCCCGGCAGTGACCGGCGAGGACGGGCTGCGCAATCTGGAAGTGGCGCTGAGGTGTCTGGGGGAGGGGTGACGTTACCCCCAATCCATCCGCTCATCCCGGCGAAAGCCGGGACCCAGTTCTTTCGCTGAAGCGCAGACCTGTCAGGTTAGTGTGTCGAACAGATCATCCCAGCCCGGATTCTGACGCTCGATCAGTTCCAGCTTCCACGCGCGCTTCCATTCCTTGATCTGGCGCTCGCGGCGGAAGGCGGCATGGCGAGAGTCATGGACCTCGAACCAGACCAGGACGGCCACGCCATACTTGGCGGAAAACCCGTCCCGGCGCTTCTCACGATGCTCGATGAGGCGCTTGATCAGGCAATCGGTTGAACCCGTGTAGAGGGTCCCGTTCCGGCGGCTAGCGATGATGTAGGTGAAGAAGGCCAACCGGAACCTCCGTTCGTAACGAAAGCACTGGGTCCCGGCTTTCGCCGGGATGAGCGGAGTTATTTCACACAAATCAGGGTTGCATTCAAGCCTAGCCCCCCACCACCTGCATCCCCAGCCACTCCGCGACCAGGGCCGGCTTGTCGCTGCCGTCGATCTCGACCGTGACCTCGTGTTTCAGCAGCCAGCGGCCGCCGCCCCTGTCCTCGGCGGACAGCAGCTTGAATCGTCCCCGCACCTGCGATCCGGCCGGGACCGGGGCGAGGAAGCGCAATTTGTCGAAGCCGTAGTTGATGCCCATGGTCACGTTTTCCAGCGGCGGCACGGCGTCGAAAGTCATGGCCGACAGCAGGCTCAGGGTCAGGAAGCCGTGGGCGATGGTACCGCCGAACGGGGTCTTGGCGGCCGCGACCGGGTCGATATGGATGAATTGCCGGTCTTCGGTAATCTCGGCGAAGGCATCAATGCGGGCCTGGTCGACGGTGATCCAGCGGCTGACCCCGACCTCGCTCCCGACCAGGTCTGCGAGGGCGGCGGGCGGCGTCGGCACGCCCTTGCGTTCGGTGCGGCTCATGATGCGGTCCCCCAGGTTTCCGGTGCGTAGCGGTCTTCAATGATGGCGCTGAACAGGGCCGGATCGACATTGCCCCCCGACAGAATGATGGCCGTGATCCGGTCCTTGGCCAGCAGTTTCCCGGCCAGCAGCGCCGCCAGCGATACCGCCCCGCCCGGCTCGACCACCAGCTTCAGCACCCGGAAGGCATACGCGACCGCCGCCGCCACCTCGGCATCGCTGACCGTCAGCACGTCGGTCATCCGGCGATTGATCGGAAAGGTCAGCACCCCCGGCTGCGGCGACATCAGGGCATCGCAGATCGACGGCCGGGTCACCGGCGGGTGGCCACGCCGCTCGCCCGCGATCAAGGACCGCCGGGTATCGTCATAGGCCTGCGGCTCGACGCCGAAGACCTGGGTATGGGACGCGGTCGCCGCCAGGGTCAGGTTGATGCCGGCCATCAGCCCCCCGCCCGACATCCCGCACAGCAGATGATCGATCGGTGCCGCCCCGATGGCCTTGGCCTGCTCCAGCAGTTCCAGCGCCACCGTGCCCTGGCCCTCGATGATCAGCGGATCGTCGAACGGCGGCACCAGCACACTGCCGTGTTCGGCGGCGATGGCCTCACCGATGGCTTCGCGGCTTTCGGTGTAGCGATCATAGGTCCGCACCTCGCCGCCGTGGGCGATAACCCCGTCGAGCTTCACCTTCGGACTGTCGGCAGGCATGACGATGATCGCATGGGTGCCCATCATCCGCGCCGCCGCGGCCACCGCCTGGGCATGGTTGCCGGACGAGAAGGCGACGACGCCGTGCTTCCGCTCCTCGTCGGTCAGCCGGCTGATGCGATTATACGCCCCGCGGAATTTGAAGGCGCCGGTGACCTGCAGGGTCTCGGCCTTGATCAGCACCCGCCCGCCCAGCCGGGCGTTCAGCGCAGCGCTCTCGATCAGCGGCGTGCGGACCGCGACGCGGGCGATCTGGCGGGCGGCGTCTTGGACGCCGGCAAAGGAGGCGATACGCATCCGGCCACTTAACCCGAGACGCCGGCTCTGCGTAAGGTGGAATGCTGAACCACCGCGAAGGGAATTCATGGACCGCCTGATCCTCGCCATCGACCAGGGCACGACCTCGACCCGCGCCATCGCCTTCGCCGTCTCGCCGCAGGGCGGGTTCAGCCCCGTGGCCGTCAGCCAGATCGAGCTGGCCCAGCATTTCCCGCACTCGGGCTGGGTTGAGCATGATGCGGCCGAGATCTGGCACGCGACCCTGCGGACCTGTCGTGCCGTCATCGCCGAGGCCGGCGGCATCGACCGCTTCGCCGCCATCGGCATCACCAACCAGCGCGAGACCTCGGTGCTGTGGGACACGGCCACCGGGGAGCCGCTGCACAGGGCCATCGTCTGGCAGGACCGCCGCACCGCCGACGTCACCGCCCGGCTGACGGCCGAAGGTCATGAGCCGATGGTCCAGGCGGCGACCGGCCTGATCCTCGATCCCTATTTCTCGGCCACCAAATTCGCCTGGCTGCTGGATACCGTGCCGGGCGCGCGCGAGCGAGCGGCGCGGGGTGAGGTCAAGCTGGGCACGATCGAGAGTTGGCTGATCTGGAAACTGACCGGCGGAGCCCGCCACGTCACCGACGCCACCAATGCCAGCCGCACCAGCCTGATGGATCTCGAGACGCGCCAATGGCGCGATGACCTGTGCGCCCTGTTCGACGTCCCCCGTCAGGCCCTGCCGCAGATCCTCGGCTGCAGCGATCATTTCGGCGACTGCGATCCGGCCCTGCTGGGCGTGGCCCTGCCCATTCATGGTGCAGCCGGGGATCAGCAGGCGGCGCTGGTGGCCCATGGCGCGATGAACCCGGGCGACGCCAAGATCACCTATGGCACCGGGGCCTTTCTGGTCGCCAATGTCGGGGCCGCGCCGGTGATCTCGACCCGGCGCCTGCTGGGCACGCTCGGCTATCAGATCGGCGACACCGCCGCCTGGGCGCTGGAGGGGTCAATCTTCTCGGCCGGGTCGGCGATCCAGTGGCTGCGCGACGGGGTCGGCCTGCTGTCCGACTCGGCCCAGTCCGAGGCCATGGCCCGGTCGTTGCCCGACAACGGCGGCGTCTATCTGGTGCCCGGCTTCACCGGCCTGGGGGCCCCGTGGTGGGAACCCGACGCCCGCGGCACGATCACCGGCCTGACCCGCGACTCCGGCCCGGCCCATTTCGTCCGCGCGGCGCTGGAGGCCCTGGCCTACCAGACCCGCGACCTGCTCGATGCGCTGGCCGCCGACGGGGCCCCACCGCTGGCCGTGCTGCGGGTCGACGGCGGCGTCACCGCCAACGGCTTCGCCATGCAGTTCGTCGCCGACATCTGCGATGTCATCGTCGAGCGCCCGGCCTTTCAGGAGATGACCGCCGTCGGTGCGGCCCGACTGGCGGCGCTCGGCATCGGTCTGATCGACGACCTGAACCCCTCGGCGACCGAGGCCCCGACCGTCTGGACCCCGACGATGGACCCCGACGAACGGACGCGGCTGATCAAAGGCTGGCAAAGCGCGGTCCGGGCCGCCATCATCGCCGCACAATGACCGACACCGACCTGAACGACCCCCAGACCGCCTTTTCGGGCACCCGCGCGGTCGATCCGCGCCACGCGCTCGACGAAGCCGCGCTGGGGGCCTGGCTGGTCAGGAATATCGACGGCTATGCCGGCCCCCTGACCATCCGCCAGTTCAAAGGCGGCCAGTCCAATCCGACCTATGAGCTGGCCACCCCCTCGGCCACCTATGTGCTGCGCCGCAAGCCGCCCGGTGTGCTGCTGCAGTCGGCCCATGCCGTGGATCGCGAGTTCACCGTGATCTCGGCCCTGCACAAGCACGGCTATCCGGTAGCCCGGCCCCATGCCCTGTGCACCGACGACGCGGTGATCGGCTCGATGTTCTATGTGATGGACAAGGTCGAGGGCCGGGTATTCTGGGACCTGAAACTGCCGGGTCTGCAGCCGGTCGAACGCCGCGCCATCTATGAGGCCCAGACCGACACCCTGGCCGCCCTGCACCGGTTCGATCCGGCATCGATCAGCCTGGGCAACTACGGCAAGCCGGGCAATTATTTCATGCGTCAGGTCGGGCGCTGGACCAAACAGTACCGGGCCTCCGAGACCGAACCCAACCCGGCCATGGACCGGCTGATCGCCTTCCTGCCGGAAAGCCTGCCCGCCGACGGCCCAACCCGCATCGTCCACGGCGACTTCCGTCTCGACAACCTGATCCTCGATGCGAAAAAATCCGAGGTCCGGGCCGTGCTGGACTGGGAGTTGTCGACGCTGGGCGATCCGATGGCCGACTTCTCCTATCTGCTGATCGGCTGGGTCATTCCCGCCACCCTGCGCAACGGTCTAGGCGGGGCCGATCTGGAGGCGCTGGGCATTCCCTCGATCGAGGAAACCGTCGAACGCTATGCCGCCGCCGCCGGGGTGGCCGGACCGAAGAACCTGGACTGGCTGTTCGCCTATAATCTGTTCCGTCTGGCGGCCATCTGTCAGGGCATTGCCGGGCGGGTGCGCGACGGCACCGCCGCCAGCAGCCATGCCCGCACCATGGCAGCCCAGGTCCAGCCTCTGGCCGACGCGGCCTGGGGGTTTGCGAAAAAGGCCGGAGCCTAGCGCTGCGCGGCGGTCAGGATGCGATGGTCGGCGCGCGCCTGCAGCAAGACCACCACCTCATCGCCGTCGTCCAGCTTCGGCGGCAGGGCGAACAGGGTCGAGCGCCCGGTCCAGTTACCCAGACGGGTCACGCCGCGCACGACATTGAGCTGACGCACGGTCTGGCCGCGGTTGTCGCCACGATCGATCTGCACGCTCTGCAGGCCGGGGGTATAGGTCACGACCACGACCTCGGCTCCGCCCTCGGGCGGACGACCCGAGCCGATGCCGACCCGATCACCGGCGGCGCGGAATTCGATCTCGGGCGGGAAGTCGCGACGAACCGATTCCTCGTCGATGGCGGTCTGCAATTCGGGTGAACGGGCCCCCGACACCTGACGATAGCCGTCGATCACCACCTGGGGAGTCGACACCGACCGCAGCCGCAGGGCCTGGCGATAGGCATGCTGGCGCGCGGCAAACTCGGGCCGGGCAAAGGTGTCGGCCCAACCCAGATAGTCCCAGTAGTCGACGCCATAGGTCAGGACGATCACCCCCGGGGTGTCGGCGGCATCCTCGACCATCCGGTCGGCGTCGGAACAGCCGGCGCAGCCCTGGGCCGTGAACAGCTCCAGCACCACGGGTGTGGTCCGAACCGCCCGCGACACCGGCCGGGCATCGGTCGGCTGGGGGTCGGGCGGCAGGGTTGCGCCCGCCGCCATCAGCCCCGCGACCGCCGTCGCCATACCAAAGATAAAGCCCCTCAGGTTCATGGCCGACAGCTTAACCACCGCTGGCACGATCCCGCCGCTCATTTTCCCGTGAGGGGCGGGCTAGACCATTTTTGTTTCGGGTCGAATCGACCCGAATCCAAAAAATGGTCCAGCGTTAAACTGGAGCGAAATCTGAGCCGGGCTGGACTGCGTCCAACCCAACCGATTTCGCTCTAGTCCATCAGCTGTTGCGCCAGATAGACATAGTGGCGGGCCCAGCGCCGGGCGTTGGCCACCGGGTCGGCGTCGTTGGAGTGGCCGCCCGAGGTTTCCTCATAATAGAGGTGGTCGTGGCCCTGATCGCCCAGACGCGCGGCGAATTTGCGCGCATGACCCGGATGGACCCGGTCGTCGCGGGTGTTGGTGGTGATGTAGACGCGGGGATAGTCCATCTCCGGACGCAGCTGCTGATAGGCTGAATATCCGGCGATCCAGGCGGCCTCCTCCGGGATGCGGGGATCGCCGTATTCGCCGATCCACGAGGCCCCGGCCGGAAGCTCGTGATAGCGCAGCATGTCGATCAGCGGGCTCTCGATCACCGCCGCATTGATCAGCTCCGGATGCTGGGTGACCATCACCGAGGTCAGGACCCCGCCGTTCGAGCGGCCATAGATGCCCAGACGGCGCGGCGAGGTGATGCCGCGGGTTTCCAGATCACGGGCCACGGCGGCGAAGTCGTCAAAGGCCAGCTGGCGGTTCTCGTTCAGTGCCGCCTGATGCCAGTCGGGTCCGAACTCGCCGCCGCCGCGGATGTTGGCGTTGACATAGACCCCGCCCTTTTCGAGCCACAGCTTGCCCATTTCCGGGATATAGGCCGGCGGCTTGGACACTTGGAAGCCGCCATAGCCGTACATGATCGTCGGGGCGTGGCCGTCCATGACCAGATCACGCGGACGGACGACGAAATAGGGGATCTTCGTGCCGTCGGATGACGTGGCCTCGAACTGTTCGACCACGTCACGCGATGCATCGAAGCGGGCGGGGGCCGCGGCGATCTGTTCGCTCCGGCCGGCGGTGCCGACGCGCATGTCCAGCAGGTTCAGGGTGGCCGGCGTCAGGAAGCCTTCAAAGCTGTAGAACTGACGATCCGATCCCCGGCTGGAGTCGCCCAGATGTACCGCGACATTGTCCGGCACCTCGAGGTCGGCCTTCAGCCAGCCCCGACCCCGGGTATCGAGAAACCGCATCATCCGTCCCCGGACGTTGTCATAGACGGTGGCGACGACGCGGTTATCGAACACTGCCACCTCCTCGACTGACTGACGATTGCCCGGCACGAAGATGGCCTCGGCACGCCCCTGTCCGTCGCGCAGCCCGGCCAGCGGCGCAGACAGCAGGCTGCCGGCGTTGAAGGTCTCACCGGCCTGGGACCAGGTCTGGTCGACGCTGAAGATCAGTTGATCGCGGATCGCGCCTTGCACATTGACCTTGGCCGGCAGGCTCAGCCTGACCGCGCGGCCGTCCAGCCACTGAACGGTCTCGCTGCTGAAGGTGTCGAGCGGCCGGTTGAACAACACCGCCAGGACCGCGCCCCGGCCGTCCCGCAGAACGCTGGCGCTGACGCCATAGCCGCCGTCACCCTGTTCGCCGCGATAGACCTCGGTCGCCTGGGCCAACGCCTGACCGCGCGTCAGCGTCTTGATGATGAAGGGATAGCCGCTCTCGGTCAGGGTGCCGGGCCCGAAATCGGTGGCCACCAGCAGGGTGTTCTGGTCCAGCCAGCTGATGCGGTGCTTGCCCTCGGGCAGGACGAAGCCGCCGGCAACGAACTGTTTGGTGGTCAGGTCGAACTCACGCACCACCACCGCGTCCTTGCCGCCGTCGGACAGGTTGACCAGGCAGCGGGTCTCGTCCGGCGCGAGGCAGTTGGCCCCCTTAAATACCCAGTCCTTGCCCTCGGCCGCCGACAGGGCCCCGATGTCGAGCAGGGTCTCCCACCGCGGATTGGCCGAACGGTAGGAATCCAGGGTCGTGCGCCGCCACACCCCCTTGGGATTGGCGGCGTCCTGCCAGAAATTGCCGATGCCCTCGCCGAGGAAGGATGGGCCCGGGATCCGGTCGGTGGCCGACAGGATGGCGAAGGCCTCCTGACGATAGGTCTCATAGCGGGGGTCACCGGTCAGGGCCGCCAGCGAAGCCGCGTTCTCGCGCGCGACAAAGGCCATGGCCGCATCGCCGTGCACCTGTTCCAGATCCAGATGATCGTCGGCTGCGGCCACACCGGCCGGGCTGAGGTCGGCGGGGAAATGCGGCGGGGGCGCGCGTTCGGCCATGATCGGCGGCGGCGCGGCGGCATCGCCCGGCAGGGTGGCGCAGGCCCCCAGCAGCAAGGCCGGGATGGCGGCGGACAGGATCAGGTGACGCATGGACTTAAACTCCGCTCATCCCCGCGAAGGCGGGGACCCAGATCTGTGGGCGATCGGCGTCGCCGGTGTTGCAGTCCGCTGATCCCAGCCGCCGATGCTTCAACGAAAGCACTGGGTCCCCGCTTTCGCGGGGATGAGCGGAAGTGATTGCTAGTCCGGCACGGGGATCTGCGTGTCCATCAATCGCCGGGTCAGATAGGTATATTCCAGCGCGATGCGGCGGGCCGTCTCGCGCAGATTGGCGCCGGCCGCGTGGCCGCCGTCGGTGTTCTCGTAGAACAGTACCGGATAGCCCAGGTCTTCCAGCCGCGCCGTCGCCTTGCGGGCGTGGCCGGGATGGACCCGGTCGTCCTTGGTCGAGGTATGGATGAAGACCTCGGGATAGGGCTGGCCCGCGCGCAGGTTCTGATAGGGCGAATAGGCCTGGATCCAGGCCCGCTCCTCCGGAATGTCGGGATTGCCGTATTCGCCCTGCCACGAGGCCCCGGCCAGCAGCTTGTTGAAGCGCAGCATGTCGAACAGCGGCACCTGGATCACGGCCGCGTTGATCAGGTCCGGCCGCTGGGTCAGCATCGCCCCCATGAACAGCCCGCCCTGGGACCCGCCCATGATGCCGAGCTTCGGCTGGCTGGTGATGTCGCGGGCGATCAGGTCCAGGGCCACGGCCTGGAAGTCCTCATGGGCGCGCTGGCGGTTCTCCTGCAGGGCGGCATCGTGCCAATTGGGCCCGAACTCGCCACCACCACGGGTGTTGGCCACGACATAGACGCCGCCGCGCTCCAGCCACAGCTTGCCGACCGTGGCCGAATAGCCGGGCAGCAGGGAGTTCTGGAAGCCGCCGTAGCCATACAGCAGGGTCGGGTTCGAGCCGTCGCTGGCCATGGCATCGCGATGGACGACGAAATAGGGGATCATGGTGCCGTCGGCCGAGCGCGCCTCGAACTGATCGACGGTCATGCCATCAGCGTCGAATTTGGCCGGCAGGGATTTGACCTGGTCGACCGCGCCCGTAGTCGCATCGGCCAGCCACAGGCTGGACGGGTTCAGATAGCCGGCGACGCTGACGAACACCTGGTCGTCGCGCTCCGAAGCCGAGCCGACCCCGACGGTGACGTTCTGCGGCAGGTCCAGCCGGGTGCGGGCCCAGTCGCCGTCGGCGTTCGGTTCATAGACATAGACCCCGCCGCGGACGTTCTCGAACAGGGCCACGACCAGCCGGTTGCGGGTGGCGCTGATGCCTTCGATCGCCTCGCGCGGGCCGGGGCGGATGATCAGCCGCGCCGGGGTCGCCGGATCGGCCAGCCAGGCGTCGAGATTCCAGGCGAAGACATCGCCGGTCCTGAATTCCTGACCCGAGGGGGCGGTCCAGTCCTGTTTGGTGGTCACCACCAGCTGCCCCTGGACCAGGGCCTCGATGTCCGACTTGGCGGGCAGGGCCAGCTGGGTCGTGGTGCCGTCGGCGTTCAGCCGCCAGGTCTCGCCCTCGTAAAAACTGACGCCCCGGTTGATCAACGTCGCCTGGATAACGCCATCGGCGTCACGCAGGGTGTAGCCGCTGACCGAGACATCGGTGGGCTGTCCGGTAAACAGGGTTTCGGCCTGATCCAGCGTCTGGCCACGGCGCAGGCGTTTGACGATCATCGGATAGCCCGAACTGGTCAAGGTGCCGGGACCGAAGTCGCGCGACACCAGCAGGGTATCAGCGTCGATCCAGCTGGCCCCACCCTTGGATTCCGGCAGGACGAAACCGTCGGCCACGAAGGTCTGCGTCGTCCGGTCGAACTCTCGCACCGTGACCGCGTCCTTGCCCCCGTCCGACAGGGAGATCAGGCAGCGGGTCTCGTGCGGCGGCAGGCAGGTGGCCCCCTTGTAGACCCAGTTCTTGCCTTCGGCGGCTGACAGGGCGTCGAAATCGACAATGGTCTCCCACGCCGGATCGGCGCTGCGATAGCTGTCCAGGGTGGTGGTGCGCCAGACGCCGCGCACGTGTTCGGCGTCCTGCCAGAAATTATCGACCGTGCCGTCGTGGTTGAAGCCCGGATAGGGGATGCGGTCGCGCGACTGGACGATTTCAAGCGCCTGCTGATGCAGGGGCTCATAGCGGGGGTCGCCCTGCAGCACGCCCAGCGACCGGGCATTGTGTTCATTGACCCAAGCCATGGCCCGCTCGCCGTCGATCTCTTCCAGCCACAGATACGGGTCGGTGGCGTCCGACGTGGCGAAGGCCCCTTCGGCCAGCGGTGGATTGGGCGGGGAGATGGGAGATTGGGCCATGACGCCTGTCGCGAGAGCGGTTGAAGCCAGGAGAATGGCGAGCGTGGCGGCGGGACGGATCATGCAGGCGTTTCCAGAGCTTGGGACCGGCCACCTTAACCCCCGACCGCCGGCGGACAAGGCAATGCGCGGTGACCTTACGGTTTTGTCATCACAATTCAGCGGCCGGGATTGGGGATGCAGATGGTCTCGCCGCACGCCTTGCAGTGGACGGCATCGGGATCGTGGCGCTGCAGACCACAGGTCGGACAGGGGAAGACCACCTTGTGCGGCATCAACAGGGTCTGCCCCAGACGCACGAACAGGGTCACCCCGACCAGCATGATCACGATCGACACCAGTCGTCCCCAGTTGCCAGGCAGCAGGATATCGCCGTAGCCGGTGGTGGTCAGGCTGGTGACGGTGAAATACAGGGCGTCGACATAGCCGGTGATACCTTCGTAGCGACCCATGAAGCTGGTGTAGACGAAGCCGGTCGCGACAAAGACAAAGGTCACCAGGGCCACCACCGCCTTGGTCGTGTCCTCGACCCGGGTGTCGTCATAGCGCCGGCCGATGGTGCGCCAGAAGAACTCCGAATTGATCAGGGTCCACAGTCGCAGCACCCGCAGGAAGCCGAGGTTGAACAGCCAGGCCGGGAACAGCAGCGTCGCCAGGATGAACAGATCGACCCAGACGATCGGCTTCTTCAGCCAGGCCCTGACGTCCGAAAAGGCCCAGGCCCGGGCGGCCAGGTCGAGCGCGAGGACCGCCGCGATCACATAGTCGATGACATAGAAAATCATCGACTCGCCCTTCAGCAGCGGGGCCGCCACGAAGAAGCCGACGATAATGACGTCGATGACGAGCACGGCCAGCCGGAAGCGCACAGCCATCTCGGATGAGCCGTGATACAGGGCCCGAATCCGCGCGCGCAGGCGCAGACCCTCCGGTTTTTCGGCGTCGTCAGTACGGCTCATGCGCCAGCGATACCCCGCTTTGTCGTCACCGGAAACAGCCCCCTTCGCCGCGGGACGTTCCGGGTCTATAGGCTCGGGGTCCATGCAACGCCCCTTCGTCAAGATGAACGGCGCCGGCAATGACTTCGTCGTCGTCAATGCGCTCGAAACCCCGTTCGCCCCGACGGAGGCGGAGGCACGCGCCATTGCCGACAGGGAGACCGGCCAGGGCTGCGACCAGCTGATCGCCATCGAGCCGTCTGACCGCGCCGACGCCTTCATGCGGGTGTGGAACGCCGACGGCGGGGCGGTCGAGACCTGCGGCAACGCCCTGCGCTGTGTCGGCTGGCTGCTGATGCAGTCGACCGGCAAGGACAGTGTCACCATCGACACCCTCGGCGGCCCCGCCACGGCCTGGCGCGTCCCAGGCCGTGTCGGGTCGGGAGGTCCTGAAGGGCCGACGACCACGGCCCACGTCAAGGTGGACATGGGCGCGCCGCGTCTGGACTGGACCGAGATCCCGCTGGAAGAGGCGATGGACACCCGCGGCATCGAGCTGCAGGTCGGTCCGATCGACGCGCCGCTGCTGCACACGCCCGGGGCCGTCTCGATGGGCAATCCCCACGTGGTCTTCTTCACCGACCGTCAGGACGACGCCTTCGTCAGCGGCTCCGGCTCCCTGATCGAACACCACCCGCTGTTTCCCGAGGGAGTCAATGTCGGCTTCGCCAATGTGCTGGCCCCTGACCGAATCCGCCTGCGGGTGTGGGAACGCGGGGCCGGGCTGACCCAGGCCTGTGGCACCGGAGCCTGCGCTGCCCTGGTCGCGGCCGCCCGCCGGGGCCTGACCGGGCGCTCGGCCACGCTTGAGGTCGACGGTGGCACGCTGTTGATCGACTGGGACGAGACCACCGGTCACGTCTTCATGACCGGCCCGGTCGAGATCGAACGCACCGGTACCCTGACTCTCCAGGCTGCCCCTGCGTAAAGAATGCGACGGGGGCCCGGTTGTCGCCCCCCGTCGCCCGCTCTAGACCATTTTTGTATCGGGTCGAATCGACCCGAAACCAAAAAATGGTCCAGTATCAAGCTGGAGCGAAATCTAAGCCGGGTTGGACTGCGTCCAATCCAACCGATTTCGCTCCAGGAACAGATGACCGCCTCCGAGACCCGAAAGACGCTGATGCCCGACCTGACCGAAAAACAGACCTTCTCCGACGAGGACGCGCTGGAATTCCACCGCTCGCCGACCCCGGGCAAGATCTCCATGGCCCCGACCAAGCCGATGGCGACCCAGCGCGACCTGTCCCTGGCCTATTCGCCGGGCGTGGCCGTACCGGTCCTGGCCATCGCCGAGGATGTCGACAAGGCCTATGACTATACGTCCAAGGGCAATCTGGTCGCCGTGATCTCCAACGGCACGGCCATCCTCGGCCTCGGCAACCTCGGTCACATGGCCTCCAAGCCGGTGATGGAGGGCAAATGCGTCCTGTTCAAACGCTTCGCCGACGTCGACAGCTTCGACGTCGAGGTCAAGACCACCGACCCGGACGAGTTCATCACCGTGGTCAAGAACATCGGTGACACCTGGGGGGGCATCAATCTCGAGGACATCAAGTCTCCGGAGTGTTTCGTCATCGAGAGCGAGTTGCAGGACCTGCTCGACATCCCGGTCTTTCATGACGACCAGCATGGCACCGCCATCATCTCCACCGCCGGCCTGATCAACGCCTGCCACATCACCGGCAAGAAGCTGGAGGACATCAAGGTCGTGCTGGCCGGGGCCGGTGCGGCCGGCCTGAGCTCGATCGGCCTGATGAAGGCGGTCGGCGTCCGGGCTGAGAACACCGTCATCGTCGACCGCGACGGGGTCGTCTACAAGGGCCGTGACAACGTCGACCAGTGGAAGGCCGCCCACGCCACCGACACCTCGCACCGCACCCTGGCCGAGGCCATGGTCGGGGCCGATGTCGTCCTGGGGCTGTCGGCCAAGGGCGCGATCACCAAGGAGATGGTGGCCTCGATGGCCCCCAATCCGATCATCTTCGCCATGGCCAACCCGGACCCGGAGATCACGCCCGAGGACGTCGCCTCGGTGCGCTCCGACGCCATCATGGCCACTGGCCGCTCCGACTACGTCAACCAGGTCAATAACGTCCTCGGCTTCCCCTACATCTTCCGCGGGGCCCTCGACGTACGCGCCCGCCGGGTCAATCACGAGATGAAGGTGGCCTGCGCCCACGCCCTGGCCCTGCTGGCGCGCGAGGACGTGCCGGACGAGGTCGCCGTCGCCTATCGTGGTCGCAAGCTGAAATTCGGCCCCGACTACATTATCCCCTCGCCGTTCGACCCGCGCCTGATCTGGTACATCCCGCCGTTCGTCGCCCAGGCGGCGATGGACAGCGGCGTGGCGCGCAAGCCGATCGAGGACATGGACGCCTATCGCATCCAGTTGCGCCAGCGCGTCGATCCGTCGGCGGCCCTGATGCAGAAGATCGCCTCGGCGGTGCGCGCGGCCCCGAACAAGCGGATCGTGTTCGCCGAGGGCGAGGAGACCACCGTGATCCGCGCCGCCTGGGCCTTCAAACAGGCCGAGCTGGGCACCCCCATCCTGGTCGGACGCGAGGATCTGATCCGTCAGAACGCCACCGAGGCCGGGCTGAATTTCGACGATCTTGGCATCGAGATCGTCAATGCCCGCGTGTCCGAGAAGAACAATCAGTACACGGACTTCCTCTATGCGAAACTCCAGCGCCGCGGCTATCTGCGTCGCGACGTGCAGCGGATGATCAACCAGGACCGCAACTATTTCGCCGCCACCATGCTGGCCCAGGGCGACGCCGATGCCGTGGTCACCGGCACAACCCGCAATTTCAACATGGTGCTGAAGGAGGTCCGGCGCGTCCTCGACGTCACCTCGCGGCTGGTCGGTCTGTCGATCGTGCTGGCCAAGGGCCGCACCCTGTTCGTGGCCGACACCTCGATCCATGAACTGCCGGACGCGACCGAACTGGCCGAGATCGCCATCCAGGCCGCTGCCGCCGTGCGACGCATGGGTCGCAGTCCGCGCGTGGCCTTCCTGTCCTATTCGACCTTCGGTGACCCCCCGGGTGACCGCGGCGAGATGATCCGCGAGGCCATCCGCATCCTCGACCAGCGCGGCGTCGATTTCGAATACGAGGGCGAGATGCCGGCCGAACTGGCGCTCGATCCCGAAGCCCGCTCGGCCTATCCCTTCATGCGCCTGTCCAAGGACGCCAATATCCTGGTCATGCCCGGCATCCACTCGGCCTCGATCTCGACCCGTCTGGTCCAGGCCCTGGGCGGGGCGACCGTGATCGGCCCGCTGCTGGTCGGGCTCGAGAAGTCGGTGCAGATCGTGTCGCTCGGTGCCTCGGTCAGCGAGATGATCAACGCCGCCACCTTCGCTGCCTATGAAGAGGGCGTCCGCGAAAGCTAGGGCCGTCAGGACGGGCGGGGGTCGCCAACCTCGATCGCCGCCTCTTCCGCCTGACGCACCTGTAGCGCGGTCTGCTTGCGCGCCACGATAAAGGCCAGCACGACCGCGAAGACCCCGATCAGGGTCGAATACAGGAAGAAGACCACATAGCCGGCCCCGAGCGCTGCAGGGGTCACGCCGCTGGTCGCCGCGCCTTCGACGAGGGAGCCGGCCGGCATGTTGGAGAACAGCCCTGTCAGGGGCGCGAACAGACCGCCACCCTCGGCTGCGCGCGCCGAACCCTCGACGATGCGCCCGGACTGGGAGGCGACCAGCTTGCCCGGCAGGCCGTAAAGCGAGCTGAACAGGGCGTACTGGGTCGCGGTAAAGCCCAGGGATGTCAGGCTGGACATATAGGCGATCAGGGCGGTCCCGGCGAAGCCGGTGGCGGCATTATCGACGCCGATGGCGATGAACAGGGCCCCGAGGTCGGGCCCCTGGACGGCCAGCCAGGCGAACACCAGGTTCGAAAGCGGGCTCATGAAGGCCCCGATCACCATGGTCCGGATCAGCCCCAGCTTGGCCACCGCCCAACCGGCGAAGAAGACCCCGAAGGTGGTGGCGAAGACGCCGAACACCTTGCGCACCTCGGCCACCTCGACCTTGTCGAAGCCGAGGTCGAGATAGAAGGGGTTCATGATGTTGAGGACGAAGTCGGACAGCCGGTACAGGCAGATCAGCGCCAGGATCAGGGTCGCGACCCCGGCGAACCGGTCATAGAAATCCTTCAGCGGATCACCGAACGATCCGGCCAGATAGGCCCCGGGACGGGTCGGCACACGCGGGATCGGCCAGCAGGCCAACACCAGCAGCCCGAGGCCGCCGAAGGTGGCGGCGACCTGGATGTAGACGCCTTCCGGCTTGGCGGTCCACGCCGCCTTCAAGGCGTCTGCGTCGGTCGTCGACAGCCCGACGATCTGCAGGCCGCTGGCCAGCATGTCCGCGCCTCCGGTCAAACCCGAACCGACGATCAGCGCCGCGATCACGATAAGGAGCAGGCGGACGGTCCATTCCAGCACCTCGAGCGGCGGCCGGGACGGAATGTCTCCGACCGGAATCGGTCGGATCGCGTGGGCTTTCTCGCGCGGGGCGAACACCGCTGCGGCGATACCGATTCCCATCAGGGCGGCCATCACCGCGTAGGACAGGTTCCAATTGTAGAGTTCGGCCAGGATCAGCGGCAGGGCCCCGGCCAGGATCTGGGCGAAGCGCCAGCCCAGCTGATAGGCGGCGGCCATGGCCCCGTGGCGCGAGTCGTCGGCAACCTCGATCCGCCAAGCGTCGATCACGATATCCTGCGTCGCCCCGAACACCCCGGTCAGCACGGCGAACAGAGCCACAGAGGCCAGTGAGCTGGACGGGTTCTGGCCCGAGATCGACCACAGGCCGAACATGACCATGGCCTGGGTGACCACCATCCATGATCGGCGATGTCCCAGCCATTTGGTCAGGATCGGGATCGTCGTCCGGTCGATCAACGGGGCCCAGATAAATTTGAGCGTGTAGCTGAGCGTGGCCAAGCCGAAGAAGGCGATGACGGACAGCGACAGTCCGTCCTCGCGCAGCCAGGCGGACAGGGTGTCAAAGATCAGCAGATAGGGCAGGCCGGCCGAAAAGCCGAGCAGCAGCATGATGAAGACGCGACGCTCGGCGTAAACGGCCAATCCCCCGAACCGGCCTGCGGGCTTGTCGGTACTGCTGGTCTCGGTCATGCAGGTTGCGTCTTTCGGTCAGACGCCCCCGGCGTCTATTCGCCGACGACCTTGGCGCGCGTTTGCCGGTTCGTCCAGCGGGCGAGTGTCCGGCGCAGGCTCTCGGGCGCAAGCGGCTTGACCAGATGATCGTCCATACCGGACTCCAGACAGGCGCGACGGTCCTCGGCGAAGGCGTTGGCTGTCAGGGCCACAATCGGGGTTGCGTCGCCGCGTGCGCGGATCGCCCGGGTCGCCGTCGGGCCGTCCATGCCCGGCATCCGCATGTCCATGAAGACCATGTCGTAGCGGGCCCGGGTCAGGGCGGCGACGGCCTCATGACCGTTGGCCGCGGTCTCGACCGCGCAGCCCTCGCGGCGCAGCAGGGTCGCGGCCAGCAGGGCCCCGACCGGATTGTCCTCGACCAGCAGCACGCGGGTTCCGGCGAAGCGGATGGTGGCCACGCGGTCGTCATCGGCCGACGGCGGCGGCGGCAGGCCGGGAATCTGGGTGGTGGTCGGATTGGCCACGGCCAGCACCCGTTCGGCCAGCGAGGCGCGCCGCAGCGGCTTGATCAGATAGCCATGAAAGCCGGCGGTGCGGTAACGGGCGATCAGATCCCGCTCCGACGGTCGCAGCAGCACGATGGCCCGACCCTTCTCGGGCCGGGGCGCCAGGGATTCGCCGGCGATGGCGGCGAGGGCGTGGTCGACCAGGATGACCGGGGCACCGGGGTGGACCTTGCCGCCCGAGGCTTCGATCTGATCGATCGCGGCCTGGCGGACCATGTCGTCGGGCGACAGCACAGCGACGCTCCGTCCCTCGAGCGGTCGACCGCGTTCGGGCAGGTCGGTGGCAGCGGTGAAACAGGCCTCGAAACGGAAGCGCGAGCCCTTGCCCCGGCCGCGACTGCTGACCGAAACCTTGCCACCCATGGCGTCGGCCAAGCGTTTGACCACGGCCAGACCCAGTCCGGCCCCGCCGAAACGGGTGGCGTCCGAGGCATCGACATGGCCGAACTCCTCAAAGATGCGAGCGCGCGCCTCAGGCGGAATTCCGGGCCCTGTGTCCTCGACGATGAAGGCCAGCCGCGGGCGGTTTCCGGCCCGGGGCACCCGTTCGACGGTGATGTGGACCCCGCCGGTTTCGGTGAATTTGACGGCGTTGCCGGCCAGGTTGAACAGCACCTGACGCAGACGGCCCTCGTCGGCCATCACATCGACGGCGTCGGCGGCGACCGACCAGACCAGTTCCAGCCCCTTGTCATGGGCGCGCGGGCTCAACAGTTCGGCGACACTGCGCACCAGGGTCTCGATGTCGACCGGGGCGGAATCGAACTCCAGCTTGCCGGCCTCCAGTCGGGCATAGTCCAGCAGGTCGTTGACCAGGCCCAGCAGGTGCTCGGCCGACTGGCGCGCGGCCTCGGCATAGGCGCGTTGGGCCCCATCCAACCGGGTTCGGGTCAACAGACCCAGCATGCCGATGACCCCGTTCAACGGGGTGCGCATCTCATGGCTCATCAGGCGCAGGAACTGCTGCTCGGCCCCGTCGGGCGGCTGCGGGGTTCCCGTGGGGGCTGTTGCGATATTCTTCGCCGGTCGTGTCATCAGCAATCTCCGACCGCCACCATGCAGAACAACCGTTAAGGGAGGCTCAAGGCGGGGGTCGTGCGGCCGGGGTCGACAACACGCCGGATCCGGACCACGGCACGGTATCGCCGACGCCGGGCCCGACCGCGGTGCGCCGGTGCACCAGGGCCTCGGCAATGTGGCGGCGCACCACCCCGGTCGCCCCCTCCAGGTCGGCGATGGTCCGGGCCAGCCGCAGCGTCCGCACCCAGCCCCGGGCCGTCAGTCCCCCGGCCTCGCCCGCTCGCATCAGCAGGGCCCGGCCGGGCGCATCGGGGGCGGCGAACCGGTCCAGGGTATCGCCCGAGGCCCGGGCGTTCAGGGCCTGATCGGGTGCAAGGCCGGCGGATCGCGCCCGCTCGTCCTGCAGGCCCCGGGCCACGGCGACCCGGGCCGCGGCCTCGGCCGTGCCCTCGGCCGGGGGTGGCAGGGCCATGTCGGCGGCGGTCACCGGCGGGGTCTCGACCGTCAGGTCGATGCGGTCAAACATCGGGCCGGAGATGCGGTTCTGATAGTCACGCTGGCAGCGCGGGGCCTTGCCGCAAGCCCCGCGACCGCCACCGCCGATCCCGCACCGGCACGGGTTCATCGCCGCGATCAGCTGGAACCGGGCCGGATAGCGGATATGGGCATTGGCCCGCGCCACGACGATTTCGCCGGTCTCCAGCGGGGCGCGCAGGGAATCCAGGGCCTGGGCGCTGTATTCCGGCAGCTCATCCAGGAACAGCACCCCGTTATGGGCCAGCGAGGCCTCACCCGGCCGCGCCTTCAGCCCGCCGCCGGTCAGGGCCGCCATACTGGCCGAATGGTGCGGGCTGCGGAACGGCCGGTCGCGGGTCAGGGCCCCGCGCTCGATCAGACCGGCCACCGACCAGACCATCGAGGTCTCCAGCAGCTCGGCCGGGGTCAGCGGCGGCAACAGGCCCGGCAGCCGCTGGGCCAGCATCGACTTGCCCGAGCCCGGCGGGCCGACAAAAAGCAAATTATGCCCTCCAGCGGCGGCGATCTCGAGCGAGCGTTTGGCGCTCTCCTGGCCCTTAACCTCGCGTAGGTCCGGCACGACCCCGCCGGCGCGCACCGGCCCCGGCTCGGGCGGGCGCAGCACCTGACTGCCCTTGAAATGGTTGATCAGCCCGATCAGCGAGCGCGGGGCGAGGATGGCGACATCCCCGGCCCAGGCCGCCTCGGGCCCGTTAGCCTCGGGACAGATCAGGCCCAGCCCCATGGCCGCGGCCGCGACCGCCGCCGGCAGGGCCCCGCCGACCGGGGCGATCTGGCCGTCCAGCCCCAGCTCGCCGATCGCGGCCCAGCCATCCAGCGCATCGGGCGTGATCACCCCCAGCGCCGCCATCAGCACCAGACCGATAGCCAGGTCGAAATGACTGCCCTCCTTGGGCAGGTCGGCCGGGGCCAGGTTGGCGATGATCCGTTTCGGCGGCAGGCCCAGGCCGATACCGGCGAAGGCCCCGCGCACCCGCTCGCGGCTCTCGGCCACCGCCTTGTCCGGCAGGCCGACGATGGTGAAGCTGGGCTGGGCCGCCCCAACCAGCTGCACCTGAACATCGACCCGACGCGCCTCGACCCCGTCGAACGCCACCGTCACCACGCGAGCGACCATTGCGCCCTCCCGTTATACGGGAAAAGAACAAATCACGAACTCGGATGAGGGTCAAGTCCCACCCGGTTCGGAATGACGTCGGATAATGTCGCGCGCCTGCAAAAAGTCCGTCGCCGCCAGAAGCAGCAAGGCGCAGAAAATCACTATTGGAACCAGCAGCGACACGCCGGCAAAGACCGGCACAACCGCAGACAGCATCAGTCCGCCCGCCGAAACGGCAACCCTGCGCCTGTTCCAGATATCAAATTCTTCAAATACCCGGGTCATCCGGGCACCATAAAACGTGGACGCCCTCAAGATATTCTGGCCGGGAAGAAAAAAGAATACGGCGTACAGCGCAGCAACAAGGGCGAGGTATTTGAACCAGTCCACGGATCACCTTTCAGTCTAACCTCGGCCCTGCGCCGCTGCGGACGTCACCCCGCCCGCTTCTTCTCGATCGCGTCCCACATCAGGGCCGAGGCGTCGACGCCGGAAAAGGCCTTCAGCTGCTGGGCACCGGTCGGGGAGGTGACGTTGATCTCGGTCATCCAGTCACCGATCACATCGATGCCGACGAAGATCAGGCCGCGCGCCTTCAGCGTCGGGCCGATGGCGGCGCAGATCTCGTGGTCGCGCGCGGTCAGTTCGACCGGGGCCGCGGTGCCGCCGACGTGCAGGTTCGAGCGCACCTGACCGGCCGCCGGGATGCGGTTGATGGCCCCGGCCGGCTCGCCGTCGATCAGCAGGATGCGCTTGTCGCCCTTCGACACCGCCGGCAGGAATTTCTGGATCACCAGCGGGTCGCGGCTGCCGACGGCGTGGATCTCGATCAGGGCTTCCAGATTGGGATCGTCCGCCTTCAGACGGATCACCCCCGAGCCCCCGGCCCCGTGCAGGGGTTTCAGCACCACATCGCCATGCTTCTTGTGAAAGGCGACCAGGGCGACCGGGTCGGAACTGATCAGGGTCGGCGGAGTCAGGCCGGGGAACTGCGTGACCAGCAGTTTCTCGGGCGCGCTGCGCACCTCGGCCGGGTCATTGACCACCAGGGTCCTGGGATGGACCGTCTCCAGCAGATAGGTGGCGGTGACATAGGCCATGTCAAACGGCGGGTCCTGACGCATCAGGATCACGTCGACGTCCGTGCCCAGATCCAGCTTCACCTCGTCACCGAAGGTCACGTGGTCGCCGGCCACGGCCCGCACCGTCATCGGCCGGGCCCGGCAGGACAGCCGACCCTCCTCCAGCGCCAGGGTGCGGAAATCATAGACCCACAGCGGATAGCCCCGGTCCTGGGCCGTCATCGCCATCATGAAGGTGGTGTCCGCCAGGATGTCGACCGCCTCCATGGGGTCCATCTGGATCGCGACCTTGAGCATGCAACTATCCTTTATCGGGGTCGGTCGGCTCGAATGCTGGACCGGACCCTATGTGACCAGCCGGACGGCGTCTCTCAAGGGGTGGACGCGACACGGGGCGGATTCGCCTAATTCAGCTGCAGCCGGACCCGGTCGAAACTGGTCTGGCGGCGGACCATGGCCGGACCGTCCAGATCCTCGGCCCGGGCCAGGGCCTCCATCGCCCCGTTCAGGGCCCCGCAGCGTTCGCGGGCGGCGGCGACGTCCAGCCAGGGACGGTGATCGTCGGGGTCCAGCAGGGCCCGACGCAGGGCCGACCGTTCGGCCCCCTCGCAGTCGCCGGCGTCGATGGCCCGGCTGAACTGCATGGCCTGCAGCCGGATCAGGGCCTGGCGCGCCGTCACCGGGGCCATCAGCAGGTCCAGCCGGTCGGCGACATGCGGCGTCAGACCGGCGCACAGGGCCCGGCGCGTCAGCTCCGACGGCATGACCACCTGGCCCTGGCTGAACGGGTCCAGCGCTACTGGCCCGTCCTCCGTCTCGACCCGCACGAGGAAATGGCCGGGAAAGTCGACGCCGGTGGCCGGAATCCCGGCCTGCCGGGCGGCATCCAGATAGAAGACGGCCAGGGCGACGGACAGGCCGCGCCGCCGCTCGGCCACGGCGATGATGTCGGTGTTGGCCGGATCGCTGCCGTGGATCAGGTCACCCGTCAGTCGCAGATCCGCTGACAGGGTCTCGGTCAGGGCGTCCTCGACCGGCTCGCCGCCGATCCGCT
>TARA_R110001606_G_scaffold12306_4_pt1 | contig 42203 bp, 38 predicted proteins | sample TARA_R110001606 | Tara Oceans TARA_R110001606 (sample SAMEA4398315) | marine metagenome | biome: Polar Biome; feature: [SRF] surface water layer (ENVO:00010504); material: water (ENVO:00002006), including particulate matter (ENVO:01000060) such as... | depth 5 m
CAGGGCGCGATACGACAGGCTCAGAACCATGCCGAAGGCCAGATGCGACACAATCGAGATCGCGTTACGCGCCATGGCAAACCACGGAAAGATCGCCGTGAAACCGTAGAAATTGACCACGTAAAGACCCAGTCCGACTGCGGCACCTGCCATCAGGGCCATCGCCAGACCCGGCCGCCGCACCCCCTTGGCGAACACGACGCCAATCACGATGGACAGCATGAAATGCACCGCCATCGCGGCCATCAGAATCATCAGATCGAAGCTGGCAGGCGGCGGCAGCACGCCCTCGCCCATGACGATCGCGGCGATCATGCGGGGCGGACCCCAGGGACTTTGCCCGGCCATGGCCACCAGTCCCATTTCCATCATCATAAAGACGGCGGCGGCGATGATGCCGGCCAGGGCGCCGGCTTTCAGATCGGCACCACGCGGTGTCTCGGCCTGGATTTCGGTGTGCATGTCAGTCTCCCGGAAATGTTCGGCCTGCCGCCGGACATCCACTATTCGCGGGCCGGGCCAAATCGTTACAGACACCTAACGCCCGGAACGGAGCCTAGTGCCCTCCCGCCGGGTCCGGTATGGCGCGCGGTGGCGCATCCCGGACATAGAGGTCCAGCCAGCGGGTCATTTCCCACAGCGTGTGGCCGACCGACTCGCGGGCCCGGTAGCCGTGGGCTTCCAGCGGCAGAACGACATAGCGCACCGTGGCCCCCTGCCCCTTCAACGCGGCATAAAAGCGCTCCGACTGAACCGGATAGGTGCCCGAATTGTCGTCGGCCTCGCCGTGGATCAACAGGATCGGCTCATTGACCTGGTCGGCATAGGTGAAGGGCGACATCTCCGTATAGGTCTCCGTCGCCTGCCAGTAGGTGCGCTGTTCCGCCTGGAACCCGAACGGCGTCAGGGTGCGGTTGTAGGCTCCCGAGCGGGCGATGCCGGTGCGGAACAGATCCGTATGCGCCAGCAGATTGGCGGTCATGAAGGCCCCGTAGCTGTGCCCGCCGATCGCCAGATGGTCGCGGTCAGCCACGCCCAGCGCTACCACCGCCTCTACCGCCGCCCGCGCGTTGGCCGTCAGTTGTTCGATATAGGTGTCGTTCGGCTCGGCCCCGTCGCGGCCGATGATCGGCATCGCGGGATTGTCCAGCACGGCATATCCCTGCGTCAGCAGAAACAGGTGGCTGGATCCGCCCGGCCGGACGAAGCGGTTGGCGGTGTCGACTACCTGACCGGCCACTGCGGCGTCGGTGAACTCGGCCGGATAGGCCCACATCAGCAACGGCAGCGGCCCGTCCCGATCCTTGTCATAGCCGTCCGGCAGATACAGGGTTCCCGACAGTTGCACCCCGTCATCCCGACGATAGGTGATGAGTTGCCGGCTCGCGCCGGCCAGCTGCGGTGCCGGATCGGTAAAGGCGGTCAGGGCCGTCGGGGCCGCGCCGTCCAGATCGCGAACATACAGGTTGGGCGGGGCCAGCCGGGTCTCTCGACGGGTCACCAGCCGTCGTCCCCCGTCGTCCAGAATTCCGACGATAGTCTCGTATTCGCCATCGGCCGAGGTCCACAGCCGTTCGGTCTGTCCCGTGGCCAGATCCAGCGTGCCCAGGAACGGATACTGGCCGGCCCGGGTCGCCCCGCCGCCCTCGATCAGCACCCTGGTGCCGTCGGCGGTGAACTGCATCACCGGCCGTCCGGCGGCGTTCGGCTCGGTCGCCGCCGCACCGGGGTCATTGTAGCGATCCTGATAGTTGCGCTCCACCAGCACCCGCCCCTGACCCGGCCGGGACGGATCAACCAGATAGCGGGTCTCGTGCCGGGTGTTGAACCAGCGACTGGAGACCAGGGCTACGTCATCCCGACCCCAGGTGATCCCGGCATAGCGCTCGCCCAGATCGATCAGCGGCGTCGGTGCCGCCGTAAACGGGGCGGCCAGGGTGAAGACCCGGTCCCGTACCTCTGCGGGCGTACGGGGATCGCCGCCGTCCTGGGCCTCGGTCCAGGCCAGGGTCGCCGGTGCATCAGCACGCCACTGAACGGACCGGGGGCCCGTCGCCACCGCGTCGAACGGCGAGGGAATATCATCGCGCAACGGCAGATCGGCGACCCGGTGCACGATCCGGCCGCTCAGGTCCGTAACCACCACATCGGCCGGGAACAGGGCCGCCGGCACGACATAGCTGTAGGGATGCCGGGCCACGGTCTGCAGCAGGTAGCGTCCGTCGGGCGACACCGACGTGCCCAGGATCACGCCCGGCGTGCCGATCGGTCGGGTCGCGCCCTGCAGCGGCACATGAACCAGTTGCGAGGTGAAATAGTGATCGAACAACGCCTCGTCGCCGGCGTTGCCCAACAGGTCCTGATAGGTCCGGACCGGAGCGGCCCGCGCCATGCTTTCCTCGACCGTCGGGCCCGACGGGGGGCGGCTTACGTCGGGGGCCGTCCCGCGGCCCGCCGGAACGGTCTCGACCACCAGCCCCGAGCTGTCAGGCAGCCAGTCCAGACCCGATCCGGTCGTGGCATTGATCGTCGGCCCCGTCAGTCGGCGCGCGCGGGCGCTGACCACATCGGCCACCCACAGCTCCAGACCGGTCGGCTGGTCCATCAGCAGCGCCACGGATCGTCCGTCCGGCGACCAGTCCGGTGACGTGAACCGGGCTCCGGCCGGCAGGGCCACCGGACGCGCCGCACCGCCGGTGACCGGCTGGAAACTCAGTCCCGTCAGCCAGGTGACCCGGCTGTTGGCCGGGCCGTTGTTGCGCGGATTGATGCGATAGCCGGCCAGCCGCAGCATCGGCTCGGCCAGCTCGGCGATCGACGGCAGGTTTGAGCGCTCGAACAGGACCAGAGTCTCGTGGTCCGGACTCAGGCTGGAAAGCGGCGTCGGCCGCGTGTCGAGAATGTCGGGTATGGGCGCGGGCGGCTGCTGATAGGTCAGGCCGTCCGCGGTCTGGGCCAGCGCCAGTCCCGGTACTGACAGCAACAGGACAAACGCAGGCAGAGCCTGTTTCAGAAGCCGCTTACGCATGGTCGAATCCCCCGTCACCGGCACGCGCTGGCGCGCCTAGCTATGAACGGGTTCGCGGATCGGTCAAGGCGTGAAAGTGGTCGTCTCCGCCGCCGGAGTCTGGCCGATAAAGCGCTGGTCCCGGGCCGTCTCATAGGTTTCACGGATCGCCGCCCGCGGCTGATCCGCACCCAGCTGCGCGACCTGTTCGGCCCAGACATCGGCCAGTTGCTGCACCGTCGAACTCACCCAGCCGGGAGCCTGTTGTCGAGACCAGTTCTGGAGCGACGCCGTATTGAACACCAGCATGAAGGCCGTCAGCAGCACCAGGGTCCGGCTGGTCCAGCGCCGGTCACGCGCCGCCACGCCTTCGTCGTCCAGCGGCGGGGCGGGGGGAAAGGCAAACCGCTGCAGGGCACTGAGCCTGTGCTCCAGCGTCGGCAGGTCATGGGCGTCGGCCCCGGCGTTCCAGTCACTGGCGGGGTCAGCCGGCACTGACACGGGCTCAGGCTCAGGCTCGGGCTCGGGCTCGGGCTTCGCCTCAACGAGGGGAGCGGGATGTTCCCAAGCGGTACGCCCCTGTTCCAGCGGCGGAAAGGGCGACTCGGGGTCCGGCACCGGAAAGGGATCCGGCCGGGGGTCTGTCTCGTCGTGGGGGTCGTGATCGTCGGTCATTTTTCTACCAACGCCTCAGAACTGGAAATAGATGAAAGGAGCGACGCCGTCAGGACGTATGGCCTCGACCAGCAGGAAGGCCACGCCCAGCAACAGCGCCAACGTCAAAGACGGTGCTGTCTTCAACCGCTCGGCCATGCCCTCGATGGCGCGCGGCGGCAGCCAGTGCATCGCCAGACCGCCGACGATCAAGGTCAGCAGCAGCGGCGTCAGCATCACCGTCGGCTGCCACCAGCGCCCCAGACCCGTCAGCACCTGCATGGCCAGGTCAAAATTCTCGGCCCGGAACAAAATCCACCCCAGGCAGACGATATGGAAGGTGATCAGCACGCCGAGCACCGGATGAATGACTCGCCGGTCGCCGAAGGCCGCCCGGCCGATCCGCTCGACCACCTGGACGCCGCCGTGCAGCGCGCCCCAAGCCAGAAAGGTCCAGGCTGCGCCGTGCCACAGCCCGCCCAGAACCATGGTGATGAAGACGTTGATGCTCGACGAGATCAGTCCCTTACGCCCACCGCCCAGCGGTACATACAGGTAGTCGCGCAACCAGCTGGACAGGCTGATGTGCCAGCGCCGCCAGAACGACTGCAACGACCCCGCCCGGTACGGCTGATCAAAGTTGCGCGGAAACGAATAGCCCAGCAGGGCCGCGGTGCCGATGGCCATGTCGGAATAGGCCGAGAAGTCGCAATAGATCTGGACCGCATAGCCATAGACGGCGGCGATCATGTCCAGCGATCCGTACGCCGTGGGATCGAAGAACACCGGGTCGACCAAACGGACCGACAGCTCCGAGGCGATCACCGTCTTCTTGAACAAGCCCCAGACGATCAGCAGAATCCCGTGGGTCGCCATCGCCCGCGTCAACCGTGGCGTCCGGTCGAACTGCGGCAACAGATCCGAGGCCCGCACGATCGGTCCCGCAACCAGATGCGGGAAGAAGCTCATCAGCAGCATCACATCCAGCAGCGAGCGCGCCACCGGCGTCTTGCGACGGTGGACATCGACGACATAGCTGATGCCCTGGAAGGTGAAGAAGCTGATCCCCACCGGCAGGATCACCTGAAGCAGCGGCAAGTCCCGGCCCCAGCCGAACTGGCTCAGCAGCTCGCCCGCCTGTTCGATGAAGAAGCCGTAGTATTTGAAGAATCCCAGCACCAGCAGGTTGAAGGCCACCCCCAGCCCGACCAGCCATTTGCGTCGACCGTCGCTGTCACTGCGTGCGATCAGGGCCGCCACGCCCCAGTTCAGGATGGCGCTGAGGATCAGCAGTCCGACGAAACGCCAGTCCCACTGGGCGTAGAAGAACCAGCTGGCCAGCAGCAGGAACAGCTTGCGCCGACCGTTCTCGCGATCCAGCGACCAGCTGGTGAAATAGACGAACAGAAAGAAGACGCCGAAGGCCAGCGTAGGGAACAGCATCTAGTCGCCCTGCCCCTTCGTGATCTTCCAGCCGTCAAAGGCCGCCGTCAGGTCCGCGGCGAACACGCCACCGATCCAGTCGGCCCCGATCGTGGTGAAATGCACACGGTCGCCGCGCATGTGCGGCTCGGCCATAAGCGCCAGTCGGTCCGCTGAACAGTCGCCGCCCATTCGCCCGTGCCAGTCCCAGAACGCCACACCCATGTCGGCGGCCACCCGGCGCTGCACATCGCGGACCACCGCCAGCGACGGCGGCGGACGGCGCAGGCCGTCGGCACTACAGCCTCCGGCAGGGCCGGTCCGTTCGGCGTCGGGCGCGCCCATCAACAGCAGCGACGCCGCCGGAGCCAGTCGCCGCATCCGCGCGATCTCGCCCCGAAGCAGGGCCTCATAGGTGACCCGGTTCAGCGCGTCGTCGAACCCCTCATTGGTGCCGAAGGCCAGGACGATCAACTGCGGCCGCCAATAGGCCAGTTCGGTCGCCGTCACCGCCTCGTCGCGCGCCGCCAGATCGCGCAGTGTCGCCCCGACGGCACCGAGGTTGGAGACGACCACGCCAGGCCGACCGGTCGCCAGCCACAGGTCATACAGTGGCACGCCCGGCCCCACCGGAGTCAGACGGATGGACTCCGCCGCCGTCGGCAGGCCGATTTCGCGGCACACAGGGCCAGCCTCGGGTGCCGCGAAATCGGCTACCCCCTCGCCACTGGCCATACTGACGCGGATTGCTCCCGCCCCCGGCCCGGCCCGGCCGCACAGGCCCAATACTCGCGGTCGTCCGCCCGGCTCCGCCGTCACGGTCAGGGCCGGATCGGGCCCGTAGCGGATCCCCTGGATTCCAGCCAGACCGACTCCGAAGCGGCTGTAGCCCCCGGTCGTAACCAGCGGTTCCGGCGTCAACGTCCAGTCACGGGCCTCGACCTGCACCTGCAGCGGGGCATAGCCGTCATAGGGAATCCCCGGCGGCAGGGCCCCGCGGCCGCCGTTACCGAACCGCACCTGCAGCGCGGCCCGGAGCGCGCCAGTGATCCGGTCCCCCGCCGTATGGCTGTCGCCGATCTGCAGGATGTGGACCGGCCGTTCCCGCTGCCCGGCCTCGGTCGCTGCCAGCGCCTCGAACAACCCTTCCAGAGCCTCGACCTGACACAGGCCTCCAGGACAGACCGCAGTACCGGCAGCAAGCCCCGTTCGCGGCACATAGGCCGACTGGGCCAGTGCGGGCCCTACCAGGGCCAGGGCCAGGACGACCGCCGTCAGGGCGGAGCCGGTCCTCATCCTCAGGCGGCGGGTGAAACGGGCGGGGTCGCAGCGGACACCAGACCCGGGCTCACCGCCTCAGGCCGGGGTCTGTCCAGTCCGGCATCGTGCTTCAGGGTCGCCGCGACCGGATTGCCGATGCGAAGATAGCCGGCCATCGACATGTGGATCCCGTCATTGGCCCGCATCAGGGTGCGGCGTCCGGTGTCGGTCGGCAGATAGGCCTCATAGCCGCCCGCGTCATTGGCGGTCAGGGGCACGGTGTCGATATAGGGCACGTCCAGCGCCGCCATCCGCTCAGCCACGACCCCGTTGATCAGGCTCATCTTGGCGTCGAAGCCCTCGCGCTTCATCCGCGGCAGGCCGACCCAGTAGACGGCAATGTCGCGACTGCGCAGCAGGGCCACAAGGTCATCGACCCGCTTCGCATAGGCCGTTTTCCAGCCGTCGGTGCCGAACGGATGCACCTCGCCGTCGAGGCTGATGCCCTGCGCGTCATTGGTGCCGAACAGGACCACAGCCACGTCCATGGGCTGTTCGTCCAGCTGGCGCGCGGTCTTGGCCTGGATGTCGACGTAGTCGTAACGGGACAGGCCAGTCGAAACCTCGCTGAATTTGGTAACCGATACGCCGGAGACACTGTTCAGGTCGCGGTACAGGGCCGCCCACAGGCCATCGGCCATGGAGTCGCCGAACACGCCGATCCTCAGCTGTCCCTGGGCCATCCGCGTGGTCAGCGGCGTCACCGCCGGTCGCACGTCAACCACAGCGGCCGGCAGCGCAGGCTCGACCGGAACCGTGGCGGGGGCCGAGGCATTGGCCGAGCCGCCCAGCATCAACGTCGGTTGGCGCAGCCAGGCACGACCATCGGGCGTCAGGACCAGCCCGGCCAGCACGCCGACCACAAAGGCCACCGTCAAAGCGTTGATGCCTGCACGCACGTCCGTCCCCCGACATTCGACCGATGGCGTGGTTAAGCCATCCTCAGGGTACCTTTTCTAGCGCATTGGCGCGCCACCGCCACTGCCTGCCCCTCGCAAGCGAACAAAAAGGTTAATGACCGACGCCGTTTCGGGCCTTTCCGGGTCCGGTCAGACGGGCCGCGAAATAGCCGCCGGTGGACGAAACGGCAGTCAGCACCGTGCCCCAGCACAGGTCGACAATGGTCAGCTGGGTCGACCATTGGGCCAGCGTCGCTTGGTTGGTCAGGTCGTAGGTTGCATAGGCGACAAACCCCAGCACCGCCCCGTTAAGCGTCGCCCGACGCCAGGATCCGGCCTTCAACGCCGGCAGCACCGCCAGAAAGACCATGCCGAAGATCGACACCAGATAGAAGGCCACAGCCGCCCGCATGTCCGGCTCGGCGGCCAACATCGGCCCCAACAACGGCTTGTAGAAGCGGTCGGTCATGGTCGTCAGCCAAACGGCGTCGATGGCGGCGAAGGTCAGTCCGGCCCCCAGATAGGCGAGGATGAAGCGGATCATGGTGGTCCTCCTGAACGCCGGTCAGGCCGGCTTGAGGCGATAGTGGCTGACGGCCCAGGTGCGGCCCTCGTCATTACCGAACAGGCCGGCCGTGGCCAGATAGAACCGCCGCCAGCGACGCCGCCAAAGCGCCGCATCGGTGCCGTAGGTGGCCTGCATCAGCTCCATCACCCGGTCAGCGTTGGCGTCCATATTGGCCAGCCAGTCATTAGCCGTGCGCTGGTAATGGGTGCCGCTCCACAACCACTCCTGCTCAACCGAAAACAGGTCGGGGAACTGCCGGATCAGCCCGCGGCTCGGCATGACCCCACCGGTGAAGAAATGCTGGGCGATGAAGTCCTCGCTGTCGGTGTGATCGAACCGGTAGGGGGCGTCGCGGTGGGTAAAGACATGGATGAACATCCGCCCGTCCGGCTTCAGCCAGCCCCGGGCGCGTTCCAGCAGGGTGCGCCAGTTGGCCATATGCTCGAACATTTCGACCGAGACGATGCGGTCGAAACGCCCCTGCCCGGCCAGCTGCGGGTCGAAATCATTCATGTCGCAGGTGATCACGGTCAGATTGGTCAGGCCCCGCGCTGCCGCCTGGGCCTCGATATGGCCGCGCTGACCGTGGCTGTTGGACACGGCGGTGATGCGTGCCCGCGGATAGTGTTCGGCCATCCATAGACTCAGTGACCCCCAACCGCAGCCCAGTTCCAGAATCCTCTGGCCGTCGGCCAGAGCGGCGTGGGCACAGGTCTCCGCCAGAGCTTCCTCCTCGGCCTCGTCCAGGGTCGTCTCCGGCTCCGGATAGAGGCCGCAGGAATATTTCAACCGGCTGCCGAGGCAGATCTCGAAGAACTCGGGCGGCAGCTCATAATGCTGTTCATTGGCCGCCGTCGTGTGTTCGGCGATGGCCCGCTGGCCCATCCCCGCCGCGAAGGCCGCCTCGTTATGAGGCCCCTCCCTATCCAGCCGCCGCCGCGCTTCACTGACCAGACTGTCGATGGCGGGGCGGGCGATGAAGTCGGGAAAGGGCGCGTCCTGGAGTTTGCGAATGGCGGCATTGGCGAGGGACATGGGCATTCCGGAATAAGGGGCCTGAGGAGACGTCATGATCGCCCGGGCCTGCGGAACGTCCCGGGGGACTCCGCCGTTGCATCGGTTGAACCTTTGCAAATACGAAGCTGAAGGTCGGACGGATGACATCCGTGTCGGCTCTGGCCCCGTAGCTGTGGATCTGACCGCCACGGAGCCCCCATGAGCCCTCATCTCGTCGCCGAAACCCCCGTCGCCGCTCCCGGCCAACGGATCGCCGTGATCGGCTCCGGCATCTCAGGCCTCTCGGCGGCCTGGCTGCTGTCACAGAAGCACACGGTGACCCTGTTTGAATCCGCCGATCGGCTGGGCGGCCACTCGCACACGGTCGAGGCCCCCTCTCCAGCGGGTCCGATCGCGGTCGATACCGGCTTCATCGTCTACAACGAGGCCAATTATCCCAATCTGACCGCCTTATTCGAGCATCTGGGGGTGCCGACAAAACCGGCCCATATGTCCTTCGCCGTCTCCATCGACGACGGGGCCTTCGAATATTCCAGCCACGGCCTGCGCGCCCTGTTCGCCCAGAAGCGCAACTACGCCAGCCCCAAATTCTGGCGCATGATCGGCGACCTGCTGCGCTTCCAGAAGGAGGCCCCGCGCGACCTGCCCGCCCTCGAACTCAGCGGCATGACCCTGGAAGCGTATCTGGCCCGCGGTGGCTATGGGGCCCTGTTTCGTGAGGCCCATCTGCTGCCCCAGGCGGCGGCGATCTGGTCCTGCTCGATGGGGCAGATGGCCGGTTATCCCGCGGCCTCCTTCATCCGCTTCTACATGAACCACAACCTGCTCAAGCTTGATCTCAAGCCGACCTGGCGCACGGTCGACGGGGGCAGTCGCGAATATGTAAACCGTCTCGCCGACGCCTTCACCGGACAGGTCGTTACCGGCGCCGACATCGCCGGGGTCGTGCGCGGGCTGGACGGAGCCGCGCTGCGCTTCGACGACGGCCGCCTGGAACGGTTCGACGCCGTGGTCATCGCCACCCATTCCAACCAGGCCCTTGCCCTGCTGGACGCTCCCTCGGCCGACGACCGCCGCCTGCTGGGGGCCATTCCATATCGTCCCAACCGGGTGATCCTGCACCGCGACACCAGCCTGATGCCGAAACGGCGCAAGGCCTGGGCCGCCTGGACCCATCTCGGCTATTCGGACCGCGCCGGCGAGGGCGGGGTCACCTACTGGATGAACGAGTTGCAGAGCCTGCCTGGCCCGCCCCTGTTCGTCAGCCTGAACCCGGCGCGCGAACCCGACCCCGGCCTGATCATCGGCGAATGGGACTACGAGCACCCCGTGTTCGACGCTGCTGCCGTCACCGCCCAGGCCGAGCTCTGGTCATTGCAAGGTCGCCGGAACGTCTGGTTCGCCGGGGCGTGGTTCGGTTCGGGTTTCCACGAGGATGGTCTCCAGGCCGGTCTGGCCGTGGCCGAGCAACTGGGCGGTGTCCGTCGCCCCTGGACCGTCGCCAATGAAAGCGGTCGCATTCCCCTGCAGAGCATCGCGGCCTCACCGCTCGCGATCGACCGGCTGTTGGACCGGGTGGCGTGACGGCGGATCACAGCGCCCTCTATGTCGGCCGGGTCGAACACACCCGGGTCCGCACCATCCGCCACGCCCTCGGCTACCGCGTCTATATGCTGCTGCTGGACCTCGACCACGTCGAGACCCGCCTGGCCCGCCTGCGCCTGCTGACCCGGGGCCGGTTCGGATTGATGAGCTGGCGCGCCGCCGACCACGGTGACCGCTCAGGTCGTCCCCTGCGCCAGCAGGTGGAGGCGCATCTGGCCGCGGCCGGGATTGAGATCGACGGTGGCCCGATCCGCATGCTGACCATGCCGCGTATCCTGGGCTATGGCTTCAATCCGATCAGCGTCTATTTCTGCCATCGGCCCGACGGCGGGGTGGCGGCCCTGCTGTACGAAGTCACCAACACCTTCGGTGAACGCCACAGCTATCTCGTGGCCCGGCCCGTCGATACGCCGGGCCCGATCCACCAGACGGCCGACAAGGCCTTCTTCGTCTCGCCCTTCATGGACATGGACCTGACCTATGATTTCACGGTCCGCCCTCCGGCCGAGGGCGTATCGGTGGTTGTCGCGGTCCGTCGCGGCGACACGCCGGTCCTGACGGCCAGTTTCGCCGGAGGACGGCGCCCCCTGACCGACGACCAGTTGCTGCGCGCCTTCCTGACCCACCCCCTGCTGACCTGGAAGGTCACCGTCGGCATCCACTGGGAAGCGGCGAAAATGATGCTCAAGGGGGCCCGCTATCGCGACCGTGGTCCGCCACCGAAACAACCGGTGACCGTGGGCCACGCCCGCTCCTGACGCAGTCCCCCGCTAGGATCGCGCCAGATCGTTCAGGGCAGCGGCCCGGCCAATGTGGACCCAGTGGACTCAGTGGACCCTGTTTTTCGCGACCGGACCGCCTTGCTCCGGGCCGCCCCCCGCGTTACGGACGGACTAGGGCCGCCGATATTCATCGAGCGGTGAAAATATGAGGAAGCGATGCGGAAGATCTTCCCCGACGCGGCGTCCGCTCTCGAAGGCCTGACCTTCGACGGCATGACCGTCATGTCCGGCGGTTTCGGCCTGTGCGGCATCCCCGAGAAGTTGATCGCCGCCTTGCGTGACAGCGGCACCAAGGGTCTGACCGTCATCTCCAACAACGCCGGCGTCGACGGCTTCGGCCTCGGCCAGCTGCTGGAGACCAAACAGATCGCCAAGATGATCTCGTCCTACGTCGGCGAGAACAAGGAGTTCGAGCGCCAGTATCTGGCCGGTGAGCTGCAGCTGGAGTTCAACCCCCAGGGCACGCTGGCGGAACGCATCCGCGCCGGTGGAGCCGGCATCCCGGCCTTCTTCGTCAAGACCGGTGTCGGCACGCTGGTGGCCGAGGGCAAGGAAGAGCGCATGTTCGGTGGTGAGCGCTACATCATGGAGACGGGGCTGCTCGCCGACCTGTCGATCATCAAGGCGTGGAAGGCCGACGAGCGCGGCAATCTGGTGTTCCGCAAGACCGCCCGCAACTTCAATCCGATGATGGCGACGGCCGGCAAGGTCACCGTGGTCGAGGTCGAGGAGATCGTGCCCACCGGCTCACTGGATCCGGACGGCATCCACACCCCCGGCATCTATATCGACCGCATCGTCCAGACCGTGTCCGAAAAGCGCATCGAACAGCGCACCGTCCGCCAGCGGGAGGCCGTCTGACAGACCGCGGATCTTCAGGTCCGCAGGATAGCAAGGAGCGCGGACCTTCAGGTCCGCAAGGCGAAGGTCTTATGAACGAACACAAGGGATGGCACCAACGGCGCTACCTGCCGCATCTGGATGCGGCGGCCGTGGTCCAGCATGTCACGTTCCGCCTGCATGGGACCCTGCCCGCGTCGGTCATCCGACGGCTCAAGGCCGATACCGGCGGCGCTGACTATCAGGCGGCCGTCGATGAGCAACTCGACAGCGGGGCAGGCCCGCGTTGGTTGGCGATCCCCGACTGTGCAGCCATTGTCGCCGACGCGCTGCGCCAGTTCGACGGCGAGCGCTACGACCTGCTCGCATGGTGTGTGATGCCAAACCATGTCCATGTCCTCATCAGGCAGAGGGAAGGCTGGCCGCTTGGAGCGGTCGTGAAGTCCTGGAAGGCCTACACCGCACGAATGATCAACCGGCGGCTCGACCGGAGCGGCCCGTTCTGGGCTGCTGACTATTTCGACCGCTACACCCGCAACGAAGCGCAGCTGATCGGCACGATCCGTTACATCGAAGCCAATCCCGTCAAGGCCCGTCTCTGCCGCCAGCCGGAAGACTGGCCTTTCAGCAGCGCCGCACAGGACCGCGGACCTTCAGGTCCGCTGGCGTCCACCAGGCAACCCGCGGACCTGAAGGTCCGCGATCCTTTTCACTCGGACAGGTAACCCCCATGCCCCGCACCCGCGAACAACTGGCCGAACGCGCCGCGCAAGAGCTGCAGGACGGCTTCTACGTCAACCTCGGCATCGGCATTCCGACGCTGGTCGCCAACTACATTCCCGAGGGCATGGAGGTCACGCTCCAGTCCGAGAACGGTATGCTCGGCATGGGGCCCTTCCCCTATGACGACGAGGTCGACGCCGACCTGATCAACGCCGGCAAGCAGACCATCACCGAAATCGACGAGAGCGCCTATTTCAGCTCGGCCGACAGTTTCGCCATGATCCGCGGCGGCCACATCAACCTGTCGATCCTCGGGGCCATGGAAGTGGCCCAGAACGGCGACATCGCCAACTGGATGATCCCCGGCAAGCTGGTCAAGGGCATGGGCGGGGCCATGGATCTGGTCGCCGGCGTCAAGCGCGTGGTCGTGGTGATGGATCACGCCAACAAGCACGGCCAGTCCAAGGTGCTGAAGGCCTGCACCCTGCCGCTGACCGGCACGGGGGTGGTCAGCCGCATCATCACCGACCTGTGCGTGTTCGACGTCAAGCCGGACGGCGCGGGGCTGGAACTGGTTGAACTGGTTGACGGCGTGACCCTGGACGAGGTCGAGGCGAAGACCGAGGCAAGCTATACCATTTCCGAAAAGCTGAAGTCGCTGGCATAGTCTTCCCGACCGACCTCGAGGTCGGACAAGGGAGGGTGACAATGGCGGCTGACGGCTCATACCGCGTAACGGGCGGCGCGCCCCTGCCCGATCCCGCCCGCGTGGCGGCGGCCGCCGCGACGCTGGACACCGATCCCCCCGAGGCCTTCGCCGAGCCGGCGCGCGCCGCCGCCCTCGATCGGCTGGAGCGCGCGCTCGGCGCGGTGCGTACCGGCGACCTGACCGAGGCTGCGGCCCAGCTGACCCATGCCCGCTCGGTTCTGCAGGACCTCACCCCCGCGGCCCTGGAAACACGCAAGGGTCTGGGCGGTCTATTCGACAGCCGGGGTCGTCGGCTCAAGAATTTCCGCGGCCGTTTCGCCGCCGCGACCGCCGGCCTCGCCGATGTGGCCAAGGATATGGCCGAGCGGATTGAGGGCGTGACCCGACGCAACGGCGCTCTGGACAACGCCTGGGACGGTCTGCGCGAGGCTGTCGGCGATCTGGATACACACCTCAGCGCTGTCTTTGGCCGCCTCACTCCGGCCGCGCCGGCAGGGGAGCCGTCACCACTGCAGCAGCGCGGCACCGCCCTGGCTGCCGGACGTGAGGCCGCCCTGCGGACCCTGCCCCTGATCCGCCGGGTTCAAAACACCGATGCCCGGCTGGTCGAGAGTCTGGCGCTGTGCCGTCAGGGTATCGACAGCTGGCGCGACGACTGGAAGGACGGACTGGGTCTGGCAGGACGACGCCCGAAACGGGTCCGGCCCGATCAGACGCGGCTGGCGCGCACGCGTGACGCCCTGCTGGCCCGGATCGACAGCGCCCTGACCGAACTGGACACGGCCCGGTCCCGACGGGTCGAGATCGCCGCCCGTATCGAGGCGCTGCGCCGCCCGCTCTAGACCAAGGTGCGGCGCGACCTAGCCGCCGACGGAAGCCTCGGTCCAGCCGACGATCTGGGTGTTCAGGTCGCGCGTGGCGATGTCGAAGGCCGCGACGATGCTGGACACCCGGTTCTCGGACGCCCGTTGCGAGACCGTGAAGGTCCGCTCCGACACAACCGTGCGCTCCGGCAGGCGCAGCATGCGCGCCGTCGCCGAGATCACGACCAGCGGCGCGGCTCCCGGCTGCTCGTAGCGGGACTCGAAGGTGCGGACGTCGATGTCCAGGGTTCGCGTGGTCGGGGTCAGTTCGCGGCGGGCGATCAACCGCACCCGGGTCGCCTGCGACAGGAAGGCTTCGTGCAGGCTCTGGGCGTAAAGATCCTCGGCCGGCGAAACCCAGCGAGCCCCGGCGATGTAGGCCGCCTCAGACCCGGTAATGCCCAGCATCCGGTCGCCCTTCGACGCCGCCGGGAATTCGATCCGCCGCAGCGACACCTGTACCGGTGCGGCCAGAGCCGGCCCCTCGCCGACCTCGGCACCGGCTCCGAAGCGGTAGAGCTGCACCGGATCCGGCGTCGACAGCAGCGAACAGCCGGCCAACGCCGCGATCACGGCCGTGACGGCCGACAGACGAACAAACATGCCGATCATGGCCGGACCTCAATTTCGGTGGAGGGGGGACGCCCGATGAAGTCACGCGGACTGGCACGAACCTCGTCGATCAGGCTCTGCAGCGAGTCCGTCGCATCCTCGAGCCCCTGAATCGCCTGCATCAGCTGCGGCACGCCTTCGCTGGCGACATCGCCCAGCGGGCCCTCGAGGGCATTGGCGGTGCGGTTGATCGACGCCAGGGCCGTCCGCGCGTCCGCGGTAGCCCGGTTGATGTTGCCGACGGCCTCGCGACCATCGCCGTCGACCAGGACGCGCAGGCTGGCCCCCAGCTTCTGGTACTCGTCAATCGCGGCATTGGCCTTCGTCAGCGACTGTTCCAGCTGCTCGATCATTCCCTTGCGGGCTTCCAGCTCGGTGCTCAGCGACTCGACGTTCTTCAGGCTGGTCGAGAACGAGCGGATATTGTCGTCGGACAGCACCCGGTTGATACGGTTCAGCGCATCCACGGTCTGGGCCAGGACCGTACCCGATCCTGACAGCAGTTCGGCAATCGGTGACGGCTGGCTCTGCAGCAGCGGTACAACATTGTCCGGATACTGGGTCTTCAACAGGGCGCTGGCCGGGGTTCCGGCGGTGATCTGGATGTAGTTCAGGCCTGTGATGCCCTGCGGCTCGAGCTGCGCGCGCGACGTCACCCGCACCGGCGTGGTGGCATCGATGCGAATGCGGGCGATGACCTCGTCGCTGTTTTTGGGATCCAGATTCAGGTCGGTGACCTCGCCGACACGGATGCCATTGAAATTGACGTCGCCGCCCTCCGTCAGCCCGCGTACGGGGCCATAGAAGACGATGTCATAGACGTCGTAGTCATTGTTGAACTGCAGGCGGGCCAGCCAGATGGCGAACACCGCCAGCGCCGCCAGCAGGGCGATCGTGGCAATGCCGACGGCGGCGTAGTGGGCGTCTCGTTCCATCGCTCCGCTCTCCTCAGGCGGCCTTCGTGGCGGCGCGTCCGCGCGGCCCAAGGAAGTACTCTTTGATCCAGGGATGATCGGAACCTTCCAGCTCCGCCACCGTGGCCTTTTCTATCACACGCTTGTCGGCCAGCACCGCCACCTTGTCACAGATGGCGTAAAGGCTATCGAGATCGTGGGTAATCATGAAGACGGTCAGGCCCAGATCGTCCGAAAGGTTCCGGATCAGGGCATCGAACGCCGCGGCACCGATCGGGTCCAGCCCGGCCGTCGGCTCGTCAAGGAACAGGATCTCGGGGTCCAGCGCCAGGGCGCGCGCCAGGCCGACCCGCTTGCGCATCCCGCCCGACAGTTCCGCAGGCTTCAGATGGTGGGCTTCCGGCCCCAATCCAGCCATGGCGATCTTCATCTCCGCCAGTTCCCGGATCATTTCCCGCGGCAGTCGCGTGTGCTCGACCAGGGGCGAGGCCACGTTCTCCAGCACGGTGAGGGCCGAGAACAAGGCACCTTGCTGGAACAGGGTGCCGGTCCGCTGTTCGATCTCGGCGGCCTGGCCCTTGGTCATCTGGGTGATGTCATGATCGAAGATGCGGATAGTGCCGCCGTCCGGCTCCTTGAGCCCGAGGATGGTGTTCAGCAGCACCGTCTTGCCTGCCCCCGATCCGCCGACGACGCCAAGAACCTCACCCTTGATCACATCGAGGTCGAGGTTCTCATGAATGACCCGCTCGCCGAACTGGCTCAACAGGCCGCGAACCTCGATCAGGACTTCCGGCGACCTGTCCGCGGCAGGCGGTTTGTTGACGGGCACGGTCACCAACCCAACTCGATAAAGATCATCGCGAAGACGGCATCCAGCACGATGATGGCGAAAATGGCCTGCACCACCGCAGCCGTGACCCGCCGCCCCAGGGATTCGACATCGCCATCGACAGACATGCCCTGACGGCAGCCAATCGCCGCCACGACGATCGCGAACACCGGAGCCTTGATCATCGCCACGCCCATATGGGTGCCGATGTCGGGGGTGTCGGCGAGTCGCTGCAGGAAGAAGGATGGGCCCAGCCCCAGCTGGGTCCATGTCACCAGCATCCCCCCGAACAGGCCTGAGACCATGCCGACAAACGTCAGGATCGGCAGCATCACCAGCATGGCCGCGAGTCGGGGAATAACCAGGGCCTGAAACGGATTGACGCCCATCACCTGCATGGCGTCGATTTCCTGGTTCATCCGCATTGAGCCGATCTCGGCCGCGAAGGACGAGGCCGAACGGCCCGCCAGCAGCACCGCCGTGATAACCACCGCGAATTCCCGCAGCACCGAAACCCCGATCAGCTGCACGGTGAACACGCCGGCCCCGAACTGGGTCAGCAGGTCCGCCCCGAGGAAGGCGATCACGGCCCCGACGAAGAAATTGGTGGTGGCGATGATCGGCAGGGCGTCCAGTCCGGCGCGCTCGCCCTGGCTGAACCAGGCGGGCCAGCGGATACGGCCCGGATTGCTGAGGGCGGCCCCCGTGGCGACCATCAGCCGGCCCAGAAAGGCCAGCGACATCACCGCCTCGTGGCCGATGTCCTCTACCCCTCGGCCAATCTTGGCAAAGGCCCGGGTAAATCCATCGGCGCGCTTGCGCGGCTCGACGCTTTCGCGTTCCAGCCGCTCCACCATCGCATAGATGCGGCCGGCCTCCGGGCGTGTGGCCCAGACGGAACCGGGGAGCAGAGATCCGGTGGCCTGGACGATCGCAAGCGCCCCGGCGGTATCGAAACGTCCCATTTCGTCGAGGTCCAGGCGCGACGGCGTCCGGTCTTTCAGGGCGTTCGCCAGACGCCGCGAGGCCCGGCCCAGACCAGCCGTGGTCCAGTCACCGCTCAGGCGAAGCACCGGTCCGCCCTCGTCGTCGTCGATCTGGAAATCCGCGCTGGCCATGTCTCTCACTAGACGGGGCTTCGGGCTTTGCCCATGCTCTTTGCTGCGGGCGAGACATGAACGCTCGCCGGGCGTTACCGTTCGGCCACGACCCCCGGTGGTACCTGCGGCCCGCCTGCCGGGTGCGGAACCGCCGCCACGTTCAGTTCAGATAGTTCAGCAATGAGACCTGGCTCAGCTGGCTGATGACCTGGGCCGAGGCCTGGATCGCCACCTGCGACAGCTGCAGATCGGTGATCGCCTGGGCCATGTCCGCGTCGGTCTTGGTCGACAGCAACTCGTCAAGCGACGTCTTTTGCTCGTTCTGCGATTTCAGGATGCCGTCGACACGGTTCTGCATCGCCCCGTTGCGCGCGGCCATATCGGTAATCTTCGACCGGGCGCTGTCGAACCGGGTCAGTTGACTGGTCAGAAAGTCCCGTGTCGCATCACTCATCGGATCGGTGATGGGCGTGGTCCCGTGATAGGTCTGGATGTCGCGGAAAATCTGGAACATGTCGGTACCGATCTCGTTGGCAAGGAAGCTGGTTTCCATGCGCGAGCCCTCGTCGAGGCGCGAGGTCTGTTTCAGGCTGTCGTTGACGAAACTGTCTGCGACCGAGGGGGCGGCGGCCAGGTCAGCCAACGTCATGGACACGACCGGAACCGTCTCGACACTGCCCCCGGCGAACAGGTAGCGGCCCTGGTGCTTGACGTTCAGACCGTCCTGGGCGACCTGAAACTCGTTCTGCAGCTGTTGCATCAGGCCGTCGATGCGGCCGGACGCCAGAGCGTCGGCAATCGCCTGCCGACCGCCGCCGGCCCCGTCCGCAATCCGCCCGAAGGCCAGATCCTGGGCACCCAGTCGCGCCGAAACGGTTTCGCCGGTGTTGATGAAACCCTGGATGCGGCTTTGCATCGATTTCAGGGCGGTCAGGGTTTCCGAACTGCGGCCGAACCCGGTCAGGTCCGTCGCCACCTTCTGGGTTGAGATGCGTTTCTGCGCGTCCTGGGCGCGCACTTGGGTGTTCATCAGCTCCGCCAGGGCTGAATGGTAGTTTCCGGCGGTCGATACCCTCGTCATCACACCATCCCCAGCAAGACGTCATACATGTCCTTGACGGCCTGGATCAGGCGCGCCGAAGCGTTAAAGGCTTGCTGATACGTCGTCATCAGCACCAGTTCCTCGTCGAGATTGACCCCTTCGAAAGCGATCTGGCGCGCCGTCGCCTCGTTCTGCAGCGCCGAGGCACTATCGGACCGACTTTTCGACAGCTTGGCCTTGCCCCCGATCTCGCCGGCCAGTTCAGAGGTGTAGCGCGACACACTGATCGACCCACCGGACGAACTGCCCGCTGCCTCGAACCGGGCCGTCCGCTGACCGGCGTCGGCCAGCAGCAGGGCCCCGCGCCCATCACCGCTCGCCAGGGCAGCCGACCCCGGCGCGGCGGACAGGTTCAGCTGGGCCAGGGCCAGTTTCGACGGGTCCCTGTTGATATCGGTCCTCAGCGTGAAACCGTCTGCGCGCGAGGTCCGAACCCCGGTGCCGATCCCGAACAGTTCGGTCAGGGACACGCCCGACGGCACCTGGGTCGTCTTGTCATTGATCACCGACATCGCCGGTGGCGGGCTGCCCAGTCCCTTGAAGGTCAGGGCACCGGAGGTCGGATCCAGCGTAAAGGTCCCGTACCGTCCGACGCCGGTCGCGGAATCATTCAGGGCCGTAAGCAGGTCGGCCACCGTTCCGGCTCCGCCCGGGACCGTTACCGTCAGGTCCCGCAGCTTGGAGCCGTTGGGGTCCACAAAGCGGAAGTCCACCGTCTCGCCGGCCGTGAAGCCGTGCAGCGACGCCGTCGTCAGCCCGGTATCGTACAGGGCCACGCGATCACTGGTGACGAGGTCATTGAGCCCGAAATAATGGGAAAAGCCTCGACCCGCCTTGTCGCTGGGCGCTGCGGCATCATCGGCGATGGCGACGCCGTTCGGGCTCGTGGTCGAGACGCTCAGAACGCCGCCGTTGAAGCTGGCCGTGGCCGCACCACCCAGTTCCGTATTCAGCACGGCCAGAAAGTTGGCCGGCGTCGCCGCCGACCCGTTGATGGTCATGGACGCGCCCGAGAACACGATGTCGGCCCGCGCCTGAATGACTCCGGCGGCGTTGGTTACGGCGATGGTCGTGTTGCCGGTAAATCCGGTCAGAGCCGTTTCCAGCGACTGACCGACGTTGCGGCCCGTCAGGGTCGACGGCGGCGGAACGGCGCTGTTGGCATTGTGGGCACGGTTCAGCTCATCCGCGATCCGGGTCATCATCTCGCCCAGCCGCGCCGCCGTCTCGGGGGCTTCGGTGTCGCGAAGTTCAACCAGGCCCTTGATCTCGCCGGACACCACACTGTCGAGCAGGGGGCGCTTCTGGCCGCCCGGCTCGGTTACCCAGATCTCACTGAAGGCGGTCTCGGCATTGACCGAGCCGGCCCGGCTGTATTCCAGCTTCGCATGACCCTGTCCGGCCAGCAGGACACCGCTGCCGGTGCGGATCGAGACCCCGCCGACCGCCCGGACCGAAACCCGGATATCCATCAGCGACGACAGCTGGGTGATCAGCGCGGCCTGGGCGGTCTCGGCCCCTGAGGAATCCCCGGAAACCGCGGCAGCCCGCGAGATCTCGATATTCAGCGCCTCAATCTGTTCCAGCAGCGAGTTGCCGGTTTCGACCGCGCTCTTGATCCGGCCATCGGCATCCTCGCGCACGGACTGGATCTGCCCCGAGATGCGATTGGCCTCGTCGAACAGCGCCTGGACCTTGAACAGGGCCTCCTGGCGACGCGGCGACGACACCGGATCCTCGGCACCGGCGGCGAAGGCTGAAAAGATGTCATCGACCTGGGAGAAGAAACCCGCTCCACCGGGATCGCCGAACAGGGACTGTATCCGGTCGTACAGTTCGTAACGTACGCCCTGGCGCGCCGCGTCCGACCCCGAGTTCAGGCTCGCAGCCTGCAGGAAGCGGTCCGTGGCGAGACGAATCCGGGCCACATCGACGCCCGCCCCGATTCCCTGGTTCGAAACGGCGACCTGGTCGGCGATCTTGCGCACATAGCCGGGCGTGTTGACGTTCGAGACGTTGTCCGAGACCACACGCAACTGGGCCTGCGCCGCAGTCAGGCCCGACGAGGCCGTGTTCATGATGGCGTTCAGTGACATCAGAGCACTCCCGATGACATGACGGCCACGCCACTCGGCAATCCCTGCCAGCCGACGTGCGCTTTTTGCCCGGCCAGATCGCGCGACGATCCAGCTAGTTCATTGAATACATTGGGCATCACGATTGTTACCGCGTTCATACCCGATATGGAGCGCAAGGGACGGGCCAGTCGCCCACCCCCGGATCGCTGGCCGGGCCAGCCGGGCAAAAAACGTCACGGCGCGGCAAGATTTGACTGCGGGACCTTGGATTGCCGGGCACCACACAAACATGCTTTCACAGCATTTTCCGTTGGTTAGGGCGTTTTTTCGAGGTGGCCCGCGACTTGCGACCCACCCTCCGAACCTTTGGGCGCAGCAGGCGCCGACGTATCCAGGCCACTGGCACCCATGTCCGCTGAAAGTCTCCTTTCCATTGTCTCCCCGGCCCCCGCGCCGGGTTCCGCCTCGAAAGCGGTCGACGCCCATGGTGACTCCGGCTTCGACCGGATGCTGGGGCAGGCGATGAAAAGCGACCCGGAACAGGTCCGCGCCACCGGCAAGAACGACACATCGCTGACCCGGACCGGGGCCGGTTCGCCCCCGTCGTCGTCAGGCGCGATGGCCGCCACCGCGCTCACTACCCCTGCCATGGACGACACGCCCCCCGCCGTAGAGGCCACGGTCGTCGCGATCGCAGTCGAAAAGGCCTCGGAAACGACCTCATCCGCCACGGCCAAAACTTCCGAAGAAGCGTTGCCGCTGCTCGTGGATGTCGACGTCAAGACCGCCGACGATGCCCAGGTGCTGCCGGCCACCCCGACCGACAAGGGGGCTGATGTGCCCCAGGTCCTGCCCGGCTCGCCACCCGTTACGGTCGCGCCGCAGGTCGAGACACCGGCGGAACGTCCGCAGACCGCCGACAAGGGCACAGCCGGGCCCCAGGTCCTGCCTGGCCCGGTCGACACCGCTCCCGCACCGGAACCGGTCGCCTCTGCCAAAGGAACCGACGTCGCCCAGGTTCTGCCCGGCGTTTCCGCCAAGTCCGAGGGGCCGCAGGTTCTGCCGGGTCCTTCCGCCAAGACCGACGGACCACAGGTTCTGCCGGGCCTTTCTGCCAAGACCGACGGACCGCAAATCCTGCCGGGCACCGTCCCCGTGCCGCCCTCGGGCAAGACCGCCGATCGTCAGATACTGCCGGGTACGGAAACCGCGTCCACCGCCGGTACAGCCGCTGAACCGGCCACGCCCGCAGTTACAGCCGCCGGAGCCAAGGCCACAGCAGCGGCCATGGCTGCGCTGGCACCGGCCGTCACCCCGCCGCCCGTCCGTCCCCTCACCGACCGGACCGGAACCGTATCCAACAGCGTCCGGGCGACCGGTGACCGACCCTCGAATTCGTCCCCCACCTCCGCCGTCACGGCAACCGGCACGGCAACGGTCGCCGCTGCGCCTTCAGTGAGCGGGACGTCGACCGTGTCCGAGGTCGCGTCGCTGTCGGATCGGCCGCCGGCATCAGCCATCGCCGCCCCGGTGATCCCGGTCGCCAATGCGCCTGACGTCACAGTGAAGTCACCCGTCGACCAACCGCCGGTCGAGGCCCCGCCCGCTCCGGTCACCCAGGCCGGCACCGCATCGCAGACCTACAGTCTGTCCAACCTCTCCAACGCCGCGGTCGAGGCCACAGCCCAGTTGGCGGCCCAGATCATTCGCCGACTGGACGCCCGTTCGACCCGGTTCGAAATGGCCCTGACCCCCGACAAGCTCGGGCGGGTCGATGTCAGCCTCGACATCGATGAGCACGGCCGTCTTGCCGCCCGACTCGCCTTCGACAATCCGGCCGCCGCCCTCGACATGAAGGGCCGCGTCGACGAGTTGCGCCGCCAGCTCGAAGAGGCCGGTTTCCATCTTGCCGACGACGCGTTCCAGTTCGCTGAGCGCGACCGCTCGTCCGGCGAGGCCTTCGACCGCCGCCAGGGTCGTGCCTTTGCCGCTGCCTCCCGCCTTTCCGATGAAACCGACGCGGCCGCCCCGGTTACGGCACCGCGTTGGATGTCCCTCTCCCTGACGCCTGACCGCGTCGATATGAAAGTCTGACCGATGGTAGGTGCCGTCACCGCCGCCTCAGCCACCGACCGCACGGACGCCGGTCGGACCGCCATGGCCACCAATTTCGAGACGTTCCTTACCCTGCTCACCGCGCAGTTGAAGAACCAGGACCCGCTGTCACCAGTGGATTCCAATGAGTTCACCAGCCAGCTGACCCAGATGTCGGGCGTCGAGCAACAACTGCTGACCAACGACCTACTCACCAGCCTGTTGGCCGCCCAGCAAAGCGGGGGCCTGTCCGGTGCCGCCAACTATATTGGCAAGGACACCACCGCCGCCTGGTCCGCGATGAAACTGGACGCCGGCAAGGCGACCTGGAGCTATGAACTGGCCACCGACGCCGCGACCGCCAAGCTGGATGTCCTCGACGGTGGCGGCCGGGTCGTCTGGAGCGGACCGGCCCCGGACCGCACCGAGGGAACCCACGACTTCGTCTGGGACGGAAAGACCACCGCCGGGGGGCAGCTGCCCGATGGCGGCGTCTATACCCTCAGGGTCACCGCCAAGACCGGATCCGACGAGACGGTCACCAGCCAAACCCTGGTCCGCGGTCGCATCACCGGCGTCGAACTCTACAACGGCGAACCCTATCTGACCGTCGGCAACTCCATCCTGCCGCTGTCCTCCGTGATCGCGCTCCAGGAGCGTGCTGCCACACCGGTCGGCACGTCATGAGCCAGTCCCCTGTCAACTCAACGTGCCCTTCCTCTCACCCAGTTGAAATCGCTACTTTCCGGAGTTCCAAGTCATGAGCATCAATAGCGCCCTGCTGGCCGGCGTGTCCGGCCTGACTGCCAACGCCGCCGCGCTTGCGGCCATTTCCCAGAATATCGCGAATGTGAACACGATCGGCTACAAACGCACGTCCGGTGAGTTCGCGACCGTGGTCAACAGCCAGAGCAGCGGGGCCGGCTATTCTGCCGGTGGCGTCATGGCCAGTGCCCGGCACTTCACCAGCCAGAATGGCCAGCTGCAGCGTACGACCTCCTCGACTGACCTGGGCATCGCCGGTCAGGGCTTCTTTGTGGTCACCGAAAAGGCCGAGGACCTGACCCCGGCCGACACCCGCCTGTTCACCCGTGCCGGGGCCTTCCGGGTCGACAACAACGGTTTTCTGAAGAACACCGCCGGCCTGTATCTGCAGGGCTGGCCGATCGACAGCAGCGGTAATATCAACCTCGACCCTTCCGACCTGACCCGGCTCAAGACGATCAACGTCGGTTCGGTCGGCGGTACCGCCGAGGCCACCACCCGTATCGAACTGAACGCCAACCTGCGCTCCAGCCAGCCGATCTCGGTCGCGGCATCGGACGCCGCGCTCTCACCCGCGGGCCCGAACGCCTATGATCCGGCCACCAACTCCATGTCGATGTGGGATCCGGACACCGGCACCGGCGTCAAGGCCGATTTCGAACTGACCATTCCGGTCTCCGACTCCAAGGGTGGTCAGAGAACTGTCGCCCTGTCGTTCCTGAAGAGCGATGTGCCGAACCAGTGGTACGCCGAAATCCGCGCCATCCCTGCCAGCGACGTCGTCACCGGTGCCGGCCTGTCGAACGGTCAGCTCAAATCCGGTCTGGTCGCCTTTACCCAGGACGGTCGTCTCGACGTCAACGCCATGCTGGCCATGGCCCCGGGCGAAGCCCTGTTCCCCGACGCCTCGGTGGCCTCCCTGAATTTCGGAGCGTCGGACGGGCCCGCGCCCGGTGCCGGTGCCTTCAACTGGTCCCCCACTCTGGGCATTGACAATCAAACCGTGGCTTTTGAGCTCGCCAACTCGGCTGGCGGCCTGACCCAGTACGACAGCGCCTCGGTCGTCCAGGCCACGCTGACCAACGGCACCGCCTTCGGCAACCTGTCGGAGATCAAGATCGACGAGAAGGGCTATGTCACTGCCATCTTCGACAACGGCGTGACCCGGCAAATCGCCTTGGTCGCCCTCGCCACCTTCACCAGCCCCGACACCTTGTCTCAGGTCAGCGGCAACGCCTTCCGGGTGACCCAGAGCTCGGGCACGTTCAACCTGAAGGGGGCCGGCAGCGGCGGCGCGGGCCTGATCGGGGCTTCGCAGCTGGAAGCCTCTACGGTCGATCTCTCGGCCGAATTCACCGGCCTGATCACCACCCAGCGGGCCTATTCGGCATCCTCGAAAATCATCACCACCGCCGACGAGATGCTCGCCGAACTGATCAGCATCAAACGCTGATCCGCAAGTAACTGATCGTTAGATTCAATGAATCGTCGCTTTACCTTTGGCCGCACAGTCATCAGTGGAGGAAAGGATTTTATTCTTTCCTTCACCACGACCCTTAAACGGCCTTTAGCTGAGCCGGGCTACATTCACATCTCAGATGGTGATTGGTGAATGAGGCTTAAGCCCATGCTGCAAGAGCGACGCCTTAACAGTAAAGGCGAACAATACGTGGTCGGACCAACGGGTACGCCCCTTACATTGGGTGATCTGCCGCCGCCATCCACCGACCGGTGGGTGATCCGGCGCAAGGCCGAAGTGGTGGCTGCCGTTCGCGGCGGGCTGCTCAGCCTTGACGATGCCCTGACGCAATACCGTCTGACGGCCGAGGAATTCCTCGCCTGGCAGAAAGCGATCGACAAATGGGGCATGCAGGGTCTGCGCACCACGCGCATCCAGCACTACCGGGGCTAGTCCCCGCCCAACTCTCCCCCGAAGACAGCGGCCGCTCCCGGAAACGGGGGCGGTCGTTGCCGTTTCCGGGCCGGATCTCGCCCCGGCCTCGAATTCGCACCGCTTTCATCCTAAATGGGGCCCATGACGTTGCTTGAGCCTACCTGCCCGGTCCCGACCTTCGCCCCCGCCGACATGGACGGGGCGATCGAGGCTGCACGCGCGGCGGTTGGCCTGCCGGTCGGTGCGCGTATCGTCGCGGCCATGTCCGGCGGCGTCGACTCCACCGTAGTCGCGGCCCTGCTGCACAAGGCCGGCTATGATGTGGTCGGTGTCACCTTGCAGCTCTATGACCACGGCGCGGCCCTGAAGAAAAAGGGGGCCTGCTGCGCCGGTCAGGATATCCATGACGCGCGTCTGGCCGCCGAATCCATGGGCATTCCCCACTATGTGCTGGATTACGAAAGCCGTTTCCGCGACGCCGTGATCGACCAGTTCGCCGATGCCTATCTGGCCGGCCAGACGCCGGTGCCCTGCATTCGCTGCAACCAGACGGTCAAATTCCGCGATCTGCTCGACGTCGCCCGCGATCTTGGGGCCGAGGCCATGGCCACCGGCCACTATGTGCGTCGCGCCGTGGGCCCGGACGGTCGGGCCCAGATGCGCAAGGCGATCGACCATTCGCGTGACCAGTCCTATTTCCTGTTCGCCACCACACCGACGCAGCTCGACTATCTGCGCTTCCCGCTGGCCGACCTCGAAAAACCCCAGGTGCGCGGCGTCGCCGCCGAACTGGGGCTGAAGATCGCCGCCAAGCCGGACAGCCAGGACATCTGCTTCGTGCCGTCGGGTGATTACCGCACCCTGATCGACAAGCTGCGGCCGCAGGGCCGTGAGGCCGGGGACATCGTGCATATGGACGGTCGGGTGCTGGGCACCCACGCCGGGATCACCGACTATACGATCGGCCAGCGCCGCGGCCTTAACGTCGCGGTGGGCGAACCCCTGTTCGTGACGAAGCTGGATCCGGACAACCGCCGTGTCATCGTCGGCCCGCGCGAAGCCCTGCTGACCGCGGCCCTGACGCTGGACGAAACCAACTGGCTCGGTGACGAGCCGACGATCGAGGCCGCCGCCGCGACCGGGGCCCCGGTACTGGCCCGCGTCCGCTCGACCCGACCACCGTCACTGGCCCGACTGGCGCTGGTCGACGGCGTCATTTCGGTCATGTTTGCTGAGGGCGAGGAAGGCGTGGCTCCCGGCCAGGCCTGCGCCCTCTATGATCCGGCCGATCCCGATCGCCTGTTGGGCGGCGGCTTCATCCAGACCACCACCGCCGTTGTCTGAGACACCCGGCCAGACGTTGGCCGAGCGCACCGGCCTGCCGTCTGACCTGCTGTACCTCCGCGAGGGCTTTCCCCGCGACCGCTGGACCACGGCCCTGCACCCGACGGCGGCCCACTGGCTGCAGATGCACGCCGGTTTCCGTGAGCATCAGGCCCATATGACCGGTCTGGCGGGACAGTGGCGCAATCGCACGCTCGACCCTGCCGGGCTGCACCGCGTCTTGATCCCGGCCCTGCAGGCCTTCCTCCAGCATCTCGACGGCCATCACCGCATTGAAACCGGCCACTATTTCCCGGCCATGCGAAAGCTCGAGCCCCGCATCATCCCCGGCCTCGATCTGCTGGACCGCGACCACGATGACATCCACGGTCATCTGGAGACCCTGTTCCAGAGCGGCCTGGGCTTTCACCAAGCCGTCAGCGGCAAAGCTCTCGATGTCGCCGACCAAGCGGACCGGCTGGCGGATGTTCTCGACGTCATTACCTCGCCTCTGCTGCGCCACCTCGACGACGAGGAGGACATCGTCATCCCCCTGATCGCCCTGCACGGCGATCCCGCAGGCTGATTTCGCCGACCTCGGTTTGATTAAATTCCGGACAGGTCGCATCCATACGGACGTCCGCCGCCCTCAGACCGTTAACGCCATCGTTCAAAAGGGATTTCCGATGACACCAACTACCGCCTGTATGGCGTCCGTGCTGACACTTGTTCTGTCCGCGCCATTGGCCGCCCATCCTGCCCAGGCCCAGACGGCTGCCGTGGCCACCGCCAGCCAGACCACACCAACCTACAGCGCCGCCCAGTTCTATCAGACGACCAGCTACGGCATGGCCAGTCCGTCCGGTCTGGCGTTTTCGGCCGACGGTCAGTCGATTCTGATCTCCTCGGACGCGACCGGTGTCTTCAATGCCTATGCCCTGCCGATCAACGGCGGCGAGTCGGTCGCGCTCAGCGCCTCGACCGGATCGGCCACCTATGCCGAGAGTTATTTTCCGAATGACGGTCGCGTGCTGCTGACCGCTGACGGTGGCGGGGACGAACTGACCCATGTTTTCGTGCGCGAACTGGACGGATCGGTCCGGGATCTGACGCCGGGCGACAAGGTCAAGGCCGACCTGATGGGCTTCAGCGGCGACGGGGCCACCTTCTGGATCACCTCCAACGCACGCGATCCCGAGGTATTCGACCTCCACGCCTATGACACCGCCACCTATGAGAACCGCCTGATCTTCGAAAACCCGGGCATGATCATCGCCGCCGTATCGCCGGACGGCCGCTGGGTGGCCATGGCCAAGCCGGTCACAAGCGCCGACTCCGACATCTATCTGGCCGATCTCCAGACCGGCGGCGAGCCGGTGTTGATCACCGCCCACACCGGCAATGTCGCCTATGACGTCTATGATTTCACCCGCGACAGCCGGACCCTGGTCATGGCCAGCGACGAGCGGGGGGAGTGGACCCAGGCGTGGGCCCACGACCTGGCCACGGGTGAGCGTACGGCGCTGATCCAGGCCGACTGGGACGTGGCCTATGTCAGCTATTCCCCGTCGGGCCGCTATCGCGTCTCCGCCCTGAACGCCGACGCCTCGACCGAACTGACCATACTGGACACCACGACCGGACGGCCGGTCCGCCTGACCGGGCGACCGGACGGCGATGTCGGCGGCGTCCGCTTCAATGCCGACGAAACCCGGATGGCCTTTACCGTCGCGTCCGACACCTCACCCAGCGACGTGTTCGTCGCCGATCTGGCCACCGGCCAGACGCGCCGTCTGACCCGGGCACTCAACCCCGCCATCGACGAGGCCGATCTGGTCGAGGCCACCATCGTCCGCTACGCCGGTGAGGGCGGGGTTCAGGTGCCCGGCGTCCTGTATCGCCCGCACCGGGCCGATGCCGCCCATCCGGTGCCGGCGATCGTCCTGGTTCACGGCGGTCCCGGCGGTCAGAGCCGACGCGGCTATTCGGCCATGATCCAGCACCTGGTCAACAACGGCTATGCGGTGCTGGCGGCCAACAACCGTGGCTCGTCAGGCTACGGCAAGACCTTCTTCCATCTCGACGACAAGGCCCATGGCGAGGCCGATCTCCGCGACATCGTCGCCGGCGGCCAGTGGCTTCGCGACCAGGACTGGGTCGCCGACGACCAGGTGGCGGTGATGGGTGGCTCCTACGGTGGCTATATGACCGCGGCAGCCCTGGCCTTCCATCCGGACGCCTTCGAGGCGGGGATCAACATCTTCGGCGTCACCAACTGGGTGCGGACGCTGGAGTCGATTCCGGCCTGGTGGGGACCACAGCGTGACGCCCTGTTCGACGAGATGGGTGACCCCGCCACCGATGCCGAACGTCATCGCGCCATCTCGCCCCTGTTCCACGCCGACAAGATCCGGCGACCGATGCTGGTGGTCCAGGGGGCCAACGACCCGCGCGTACTGCAGGTCGAGAGCGACGAGCTGGTCGCCGCCGTCCGCGCCAACGCCGTACCGGTTGAATACGTCCTGTTCCCGGACGAGGGCCACGGCTTCCGCCGCCGCGACAACCGCATCACGGCCCAGGAGGCCTATCTGACCTTCCTCGACCGCTACGTGCGCAAATAGACGTTCGACCGACCGGGTAGCCATCGGCTGCCCGGTCGGCCGACAGTCCCTACCCGGCGTCGAGGCTCGGGTTGATCAGGTATTTCTCGCCCGTGGCCCGCTTGTTGTAGCGGGCGATGATCTCGGGGTTCAGGGTGTCGGCCAGCGAGATTTCCGCCACATAGTGGCTGGCGAAGGTGGTCTTCAGCTCGGACGCCACCCGCAGTCGCAGGGCCTGGGCCCGCTCGCCGCCGATCCGGGCCAGACAGGGCGGCAGCAGCCAGCCGCCGACCCCCCAGGACATGCCGAAGGCGCGGTTCAGCGTCGTCGGGCCCGAGTCCAGCATGCCGTAGATGTAGACCTGCTTGTGCACGGTGGAGCCGTAGCGGCTGTAGGTCGTGGCCGTCTTGTTGGCCGCCACCTCCATCGCCGTCAGGATCTGCCCGGCCAGGGTGCCGCCACCGATGGCGTCAAAGGCCAGCGTCGCCCCGGTCTCGACCAGCGCCGCGATCAGGTCTGCCATGAAGGTCGGGCTGGTCGAGTCGCAGATGTGGCGCGCGCCGATCCCGCGCAGGAGCTCCGCCTGGGCCTCGCTGCGCACGATATTGACCAGATCGACGCGATCGGCCTGACAGACCTTGTTCAGCATCTGGCCGAGGTTCGAGGCCGCCGCCGTATGCACCAGGGCCGTGTGTCCCTCCAGCCGCATGGTTTCGAGCATGCACAGACTGGTCAGCGGATTGACGAAGCACGAGGCCCCCTCTGCCGCCGTCGTATCGGCCGGCAGCGGCAGGCAGGTATCGGCCCGAACCGTGCGGTACTGGCCGAACATCGACCCGCCGAACAGGGCGACCGTCCGGCCCATCAGGCCCTGGGCCGTTTCCGAGCTGCCGGCGGCGACCACCGTGCCCGCGCCTTCATTGCCGACGGTCATCGACTCGTCGAGCCGTCCGCCCATGGCTCGCATGCCGGCGGCCGGAATTTGAGCCGTGGTCACGGGATTGCCGGCCGGGCCTGACATCGTCGCCGTGTCCATATCGGCCGCCCCGACCAGCAGGGCCAGGTCCGACGGATTGATCGGTGCCGCCTCGATGCGCACGACAACCTCGTCCGGACCCGGCGGTGCCACCTCGACCGTGGCCAGCGACAGTTCCAGCTCACCGGACTTGCGCACGAGGCTGCGCAGTTGAAGGCCGTAGCTTGAAAGGGAATTGGTCATGGGAGCTCCTTGGCCGGGCAAACCGGCAGGGTGGTCGGGATGATGGAACCGGCCGCAGCCGGTCAGGGCGTGGTCAGGCCGCGTCTTCGCGAGGCATGACGTCGCCCACGGTGGCGCAGTTCTCGACCCGGGTCAGAACGACGTCGCGCGGCTTGACGATCTCGCCGCAACAGCCGCAGGCGATCTTCGGGTCCAGCGACTGGCTGCAGGTCTTGTGAACCAGGTCGATGCCGGAATCGGTGTCGCCATAGACATGTTTGCTGCCCCAGGCGTGCAGGGTCACCAGTACGGCGTACAGGTCCTTGCCCTTGGCGGTCAGCACATATTCATTGCGTGGCGGACGTTCGGAATAGAGTTTCGGCTCCAGCACCCCATGCTGCACCAGCGTCTTCAGCCGCGCGGCCAGAACGTTGCGGGCGACGCCCAGCCGCTCCTGCCATTGTTCGAAACGACTGACGCCCTGAAAGGCGTCGCGAATGACCAGCAGCGTCCACGGATCACCGATCACCTCCAGGGTGGCAGCGATGGAACAGCTCTGTCGGGAATAGTCTGCGGTACGGCCCATGCAGGGAAGGTGACCCCGCGTCATCCTTTTGGCAAGAGGGTTGCCAATCTAAACTCACTATGACAGTTTTCTTTAAGTACGGACACATCTTCGCTGTTCCGGCATTGAACGTGTTTGCTGTATCCCTCGACTTCGGGCGGAAGCCTGCCGATCCTCCGCCGGCCTTCCGCCCGCCTTTCGCCTCTCCTGCCCCGCGGATTCCATGACTGACCAGACCCTGTCCCAAGCCCTGGCCCTGACGCCCGATGACGACGGCAGGCTGGTCGCGGCACTCACTGGTGCCTTCTCCAACGCCTCCCAGGCGATGCCGCCGGAAAAAGGGGCACCGTTCGGCGGCCTGATGGCGGCTCTGGCGGCGGCTGCGACTCGACAGGGATTGGGTATCGAAACCCCGTTGCGCAGCCTGACGGTCCAGTATCTGGCCGCAGCCCGCTTCGAACCCATTGCCTTCGTCCCGACCCTGCTGCGCGGGGGGCGCAACATCGCCTATGCCAGCGTCGCCGCCGGTCAGCCGGACCGGCCGGCCTTGCAGGCCCTGGCCACCTTCGGCCGTGACGTCGCCGGCCCCGAGTTGACGCCGCTGGTCGCCGCCGCCGTGCCGGTCGACCGGATCGAACCGACCCCGCTGAATCCCATGTTCGGTCCCTGGTTCACCCGGTACATCGAGCACAGGTTTGAATCCGGGCCGCGCCTGTTCGGCCTCAACCCGCCCGAAAGCCCGGTGCTGCGCGTGTGGATGCGCACCGCAGACGCCGCCCCTCTGGATGAGGCGCGGCTGCTGTTCCTGCTGGACGGGGTCTATCCGACCTACTGGACCGCCCTGCCCGGCCCACCGACCATCTCGGCCAGTGTCGACCTGCGCGCCGACCTGTTCGGGGACCTGACGCCGGAAACCTCACCCGACGGCTGGGCCTTCTTCGAGTTTCGTACCATGGACCTGGGCGGCGGCTGGGCGGTCGAAGACGGGGTCGCCTTCGCGCCTGACGGCCGGCCCCTGGCGGCTGTGCGCCAGCGCCGGAAACTGATGCCAGGCCGCTGACTACACCGTTGCCGGAAAGATCACGGACACTTGCGTGCCCGGCGACCGCGGCTTGATCACCAGCTCCCCGTCGAGCTTCTCGACCATCGCGTGAACGATCTTCATGCCAAGGCCGGACCCCTTGGCCTCGGTGGCCGGATCGAACCCGACCCCATCGTCCTCGACCTCGAGCCGCAAACACTGCTGCTCCCGGAGCAACCGCACCCGGATCGCGCCCGGTGCATCTTCAGAATAGGCGTATTTGGCCGCGTTGCTGACCAGTTCTACCAGCGCCACACCGACCGAAATCGCGCGATCAGTGTCGACCCGGGCCTCCGTCGCCTCAACACTCAGGGATCGGCCACCGGCCTCAAAGACATCGCCCAGCCCCTCGGTCAGGGTCTCGATATAGGCTTTGAGCTCTACGCCCTCGACCGAGTCATCCGAGTAAAGGCGTTGATGCACACGGGCGACCGCGAGGATACGGGCACGGGTCTCAACCAGCGCCGCCCGCGCCTTCTGATCCGTCATCGCATGGGCCTGCAGATAGACGAAGGACGCGACCAGCTGCAGACTGTTGGCGGCGCGATGGTTCACTTCTTTCAGCAGCAGATCCGAACGCATGCGCGCTTGCTGAGCCGCCAGCAGCAGCCGTTCCTGCCAATGCCACGCCAGACTCAGCAAGGTCGTGAGAAAAAGCCCCGCCGCGAGGATTCCGAATGGAACCAGGCGGTGTCCCAGGCCCATGGGTGCGGAAATCTCCATGTGCCAGCTCTGCCCACCGAACGGCAGCTCCTGAACGGTCGATAGACGCTGACCCGAAGCCTGAACGGGCCTTTGGGCTGTCCCCCCGGGCCACAACACGGCACCGTCGGCGCGGCCGTCCCGGATGATGACCTCCAGACCTTCAAGAGCGCCCGGCCCGACGAAGATGTTGTCGAAGAAGTCCTGGGCCCGGAACGGCGCGTAGATCCAGCCGCGGAATGCGCCGCTCGCGTCGAACAAGGGCAGGTAGACGAGGAAACCCGGCTGCCTTACAGCGTCCAATTCCTGCACCAAAGTCACCGCCGAAGTGGCCGCCGGTACGCGCTGCGCCCGCGCCCGCTGCATCGCTTCGCGACGGACCGGCTCCGAATACATGTCAAAGCCCAGCGCCGCATGGTTGCGTCGTCCCTGGGGTTCCAGGAGCAGAATGACACTTTCGGCATCTTCGGCCTTCGGCCAAGGGTGAACATCGGCCGGCAGAAAGCGTTGAACCTGGGCCCGGACGTCCGGTCCGTCGAGCCAGGCAGAATAACCGATCCCCTGAACACCGGGGTAGCGTTCGGCCAGCGTCAGGGACCCGACGAAATCCCGGAACTCTTCCGGCGTGACGTCCTCACTGGCGGAAAACAGGCCCACGGTGGCCCGCAGCAAGGCAACATGGGTATCGAGGCGGCTCTCGACAGCGGCGAGAATGACATCCGCCTGGCGCTCGAAACGCTCATGTTGACGGATTGAACCACTGTGTTCCGCCCATGCGGCGAGGGCCAGCGTCAGACCAATGCCGAGCACCGCGATCCACAATGCGGGAGTCGGCCGAAATCTACGCGTGTTCGATGGCACTTGCGATGTTCCCCCCGCCGCCTACCTCTACAGCATCAGCCCGGCCTCGCACCAGAAGCCCGCGTCACCGTTCACGCGCTTGCCCGGATACCGGTGAGGCGCTAACCCGCTGCGATCCGTATTCTCAGGACCCCCATGACCCAAGCCACTGATCCCGTCGTCATCTGTTCCTTCGCCCGCACCCCGATGGGCGGCTTTCAGGGGGCCCTGTCCGGCGTCAAGGCGACGGAACTGGGGGCCACTGCCGTGCGCGCCGCAGTCGAGCGCGCCGGAATCGATCCGGCGAAGATCGAACAGATCTTCATGGGCTGCGTCCTGCCCGCCGGTCTCGGCCAGGCCCCCGCCCGACAGGCCGCCATCGGGGCCGGGCTCGGTCTTCATGTCGAGGCCACGACCGTCAACAAGATGTGCGGCTCGGGGATGCAGGCCACGATGATGGCCCACGACGCCCTGCTGGCCGGCACGGCCCAGGTCATCGTCGCCGGCGGCATGGAGTCGATGACCGGCGCGCCCTACGTGATGGCCAAACACCGCGGCGGCTCACGCATCGGGCACGACGTCATTTCCGACAGTATGTTCCTCGATGGTCTGGAAGACGCCTATGAGCCCGGCAAGCTGATGGGAGCCTTTGCCGAGGACACCGCCGGCCAGTACCAGTTCACCCGCGAAGCCCAGGACGCCTATGCCATCGAGAGCCTGACCCGCGCCCGCGCCGCTATCGAAAGCGGAGCCTTCGAGGCCGAGATCACCCCGGTCGAGGTCAAGACCCGCAAGGGCAGCGAGACGGTCAGCGTCGACGAACAGCCCGGCAAGGCCGATCCGGCCAAGATCCCCAATCTGAAGCCCGCCTTTTCGAAGGACGGCACCATCACCGCTGCCAACGCCTCCTCCATCTCCGATGGAGCCGCCGCCCTGGTGATGATGCGGGAATCCACCGCCAAAACCCTCGGCCTGCCGGTCGTCGCCCGCATCGTCGCCCACGCCGCCCACGCCCACGAGCCGGGCCTGTTCACCACCGCTCCGGTCCCGGCCATGAAGAAGGCGCTGGCCAAGGCTGGCTGGTCGGTCGAGGACGTCGACCTGTGGGAAGTCAATGAGGCCTTCGCCGTCGTGGCCATGATCGCCATGCAGGAGCTGAACATCCCGCACGACAGGCTGAATGTGAACGGCGGCGCGACCGCCCTGGGTCACCCGATCGGGGCCTCGGGCGCGCGCATCCTGGCCACCCTGCTCTCGGCCCTCCAGGCCCGTGGCGGCAAGAAGGGCATGGCCGCCCTGTGCATCGGCGGCGGTGAGGCCACAGCCGTGGCCGTCGAACTGGTCTGAGCCCACTCGTGGTGTGAACCTGTACGGACCGGGGACATCAATCCGGCCGCACTCGCTTGGGTGCAGGGTCACGGACGCTGGCGAGATGCCGCGGCGAAGGGGCCTGACTGCGAGGGCGCGGCCCCCTGACGGAGTCCGAAGCCATCAACCGGGCCATGGCCCGACAGCCGGTAAACAACAGGATCATCGCAGACTCCCCGCAAATGCGAATGAGTCGCAAACTTACAGCTGGTCACGTATCCGGCAAGCCGGAAAGTGACTTGGCCGTCTAGCGCAGGTCGACCGACTGGGCGATGCGCTCGGCCACAGCGCGATCAGCCGGATCGAGACTGGCGACCCAGACATGGATCTCGCGCGGCGCGGTGGCGCGCTGGAACAGATGCTCCAGCGCATGGCGTCCGTCGGCCTCGGTCACCACCACCGACGCCCGACCCGCCACCTCGGCCATCTGGCCGTCATAGATCGGAAACTGCGACGCCGGGCCGGCATAGATCATCACGAACGGCGTACCGTCGTGCCGCACCGAATAGATGGTGAAGTCCGGGCCCGGGCGGCCGGTGTCGAGCTCGAATCCCTGGGGCAGGTCGAGGCGGAACGGCAGGGCCGCGCGCGCCGCCGCGTCGAGCGGACGATAGGTCGGGACTGCCGGTTCAGCGGGCGCCACGACATCCGGAACAGAGGGGGCCGGCACGGACGGGGCCGGCGCGGTGGCGGGGACCGCCGGCCGGGTCACCGCTGGAGCCGGCGTGGTCGTCATCCGGGCGGCCGTCGGCACGACAGCCGGGATGGCAACGGGCGCAGGAGTCGCCGCAGGGGCCGGAACCGGAGCCGAAACCGGCACAGGAACCGGCTCCGGTGTCGGTGTCGGTGTCGGTGTCGGTGTCGGGGTAGCCAACGGCGGCCCGCCGTTCAGGGCCCGGGTCAGGTCGGAGGCCGAAGGCGTCTGAGGCGACGATACGGTCGCATCCTGGGACCGGGCGGCCACCGGGGTGGCGAGCAACAACAGGACGGTGGCGGAAGCGAGAATTTTCATGACCCGACCTTCGCTCCGGATCGGGGCGATCGCAAGGCCCCGGCGCGTCCGGACCCGGTCAGGCCGTCGGCAACTCAATCCAGAAGGTGGCCCCTTCACCCGGCTGCGACGTCACACCGATGGTGCCGCCCTGCAGTTCGGTCAGCCGCTTGGCCAGGGCCAGGCCAATGCCGTGCCCCTCGACGGTCGACCGCTCCAGCCCCAGCCGGTTGAACGGCTCGAACAGCTGCGCCTGTTTCTCGACCGACAACCCCGGTCCGTTGTCGATGATCTCGATGCGGACCAGATCGTGGACCCGGCTGGCCCGGAAGATCACCGTCCCGGCCGTCGCGCCATATTTGACGGCATTGGATGCCAGATTGGCGACCACCTGGGCCAGACGCTGGGAATCGGCCAGCGCCACCAGGCCGTCGCCCACACAGTCCAGCTCCAGCTGCATGTCGCGCGACTCCGGTCGCAGGGCCACGGCACGGCGCACATCCTCCAGAACCCCGCGCACATCGGTGGGCCGCAACTCGACCTTGACCGCGCCGGACTCGGCCCGGGCCACATCCAGCAGATCGTGGGACAGGGCCTCGACCTGACGCGCGGTCTTGACCAGCATCTCGGCCATTTCGGCCTGAACCGGCGTGATCGGACCCAGCTGACCGGTCTGCCACAGCTCACCGATACCGATGATGCCGCCGACCGGACTCTTGACCTCATGGGCGACATTGGCCAGCAGCCGCGACTTGGCCTCGGACGCCCGCTCGGCCCGCGCCTGGCCCGCCCTGGCGCGGTCGGCCAGCCGGTCGCGTTCCTCCAGCAGGGCGGCGACCAGCAGAACCGGCATATAGCCCAGCAGCACCAACATCTGCGCCATCAGGGCCCGGTCGGCCCCCTGGAACCGCGCCGCATAGGGCCCGAAGCCCGCCATACTGCCGCCGACCGCTAGAATGGTCACGATCAGCAAGGCCGCCGTCACGCCCAGCACCCTCAGGCGCACAGCGATCACCAGCAGGATCGGCAGGACAATGAACCCCAGCGGCAGGCTCAGATGCGAGAAGATGGCGACGCTGACCCCGGTCAACACACCCAGAAGAACCAGCGTCTCCAGCATCTTCATCGGGCGGGCGATAAGCACGAGGTTGCGACGGGTCAGCGCCAGGCCGAAGGACCCGATAACCGCGATCCCCATTGCGTGGCCCAGCCACCAGGTGCCGAAGGCATAGGCGAATCCGGGCCCGGACATCAGCTCCAGCATACCCGCGGCAAACAGACCCGCGGGGATCGGTGCCACCACGGCGGCGCTGATCAGAAAACGGCTCGTGCCCTCGACACTGGACAGATTCAGGCTGGGCGCGAAGCGTCGTGCCAGCAACACCGCCCCGACGATCTCGATCATGTTGGCCACGGTGAACATGATGACCAGCGAGGTCGAATTGCCGGCCAGCAACTCGCCCGCCATGACGCCGACCGTGATCAGGCTGCCGAAGCACAGGTCATACATCGGTCCCCGGGCATTGCGCAGCCACACGACCACGGCGAGGCCCCCAGCCCCCCAGAGGGCCGCAACCAGACCCGCCGAGCGCGAGAACTCGATCGCCAGAACCACCAGAATGACCACACCAACGGCCGCGAAGATCGGGGCCAGCGGCTCGGCGAAGAACGCAGCTGCGCTGCTGCGCCCGGCAATGGCCGATCGGGGGGCGACCGGCACCTTTCCGGCAGGGTCAGCGGATGGGGCCGCGGGGCTCGCAGTCATCAGGTCAGGTCTCGGCACACCAATTCAGCCTGCAACCATGCACAAGCTTCACTAATATCCCCTGAAATTCAGGCGTCCGCCGCCAGGGCCGCCACAAATTCCCCGACCGAATGCGCCGGTCCCTGCGGATGGCTCCAGACCGCCGCACTGACCGCCACAAAATCCGCACCGGCCCGCGCCAGGTCTCCCGCATTGGCGGCGGTGATCCCGCCGATGGCCACACAGGGAATTTCGACGGTCTCCTGCCAGATGGTCAGGATTTCCGGGTCGGGACGATGGGTCGTCGCCTTGGTCGCGGTCGGGAAGAAGGCCCCGAAGGCGACATAGTCCGCCCCCGCCTCGGCCGCGTCCATGGCCAGTTCGCGGCTATCGTGACAGGTGGCGCCGATCATGGCGTCCGGCCCCATCAGACGACGGGCCTCGGCCACCGACGCGTCACCCTGGCCGAGATGAACCCCGTCGCAGCCGCTGCGCTGGGCCAGGTCAGGCCGGTCATTGAGGATCAAGGCCACGCCGTGGGCCCGGACCACCGGCCCCAACCGCTCCACCGCCGCCAGCACCGTCGCGTCGTCGGCGTCCTTGAGCCGAAGCTGCAGCGCCGCAACGTCTCCGCCGCCCAGAGCCGCCTCCAGCGCGTTCGCGAAGGCATCGAGATCAAGGATCGCCGGCGGGGTGATCAGGTACAGGCGACAGGGCGGACGGGACGGAATCTGGGGAGTGCGGGCCATGGGTCTCGCTGGGACAATCGGCGGCGCGCGTCAACGCCTGCCGTGCGATGCGAACGAGTTGCAGTCGCCTCTATTTGTGCTATAGAGAACCATTATCAACACCCGACGGGATTCGCCTTCCGTGTATGTCTGTAACTGCAACGGCCTGCGCCAGCGTGACGTCGCCTTCGCCATCGAGGCGGGGGCCACCCGCCCACGCGACATCTTCGCCAACAACCAGTGTGCCGTTCAGTGCGCCAGATGCGTCTGCGAAATGCGCGAAATGATCCAGGACAGCCGGCAGGCCTTCGCCATGGCGGCCGAATAGGCCTGGGCCCAGTTGCGGGCGATTTTTACTCGCAATTTCAATGTCAGCGATAAGTGTTCGCAAGTGAACACAAGGCCTTTTGCCGTGTTATGAAACGGCGAAACGCGACGACTCATCGCCGCCGCCAACAGGAGCCGAGCCATGCAGGGCGACCCCGCGATCATCCGCACGCTCAATGCGGTCCTCACCAACGAGCTGACGTCGGTGAACCAGTATTTCCTGCACGCCCGGATGTTCGAGGCCTGGGGCCTGAAACACCTCGGCCAAATCATCTACGATGAATCGATCGGCGAGATGAAGCACGCCGACATGCTGATCAAGCGGGTGCTGTTCCTCGACGGCCTGCCCAATCTGCAGGACCTGCACAAGCTGAAGATCGGCGAGACCGCCTTCGAATGCCTCGCCGCCGATCTGAAGCTGGAACTGGCCGGTCGTGAGACCACCATGGCCGGCGTGACCCAGTGTGAGGCGGCCAGGGACTATGTCAGCCGCGACCTGCTGATGCGCATCCTCAACGACACCGAGGAGCACATCGACTTCCTCGAGGCCCAGCACAAGCTGATCGAACAGCTGGGCGAGCAGAACTATCTGCAGTCGGCCATGACCGAGATCGCCCCGGACAAGAGCGCCACGGGGCAGTAGTCGGCGTCGAGATCGGCGGGGTGCCGCCGCTACTCTACAAGCCGGTGGCCAACGTGACTCCGACGTTCCAAATGAAGTGACTCAGCGCGATGAGGACGAGCGACCCGGTTCGCAACCAGAGCACGCCCAGAAACAGGCCAAGCGACGTCTGCATCAGGAACTTGGGCGCATATTCGAAGGCCACGACCTGAAGCCTGGGCCAGTCCGCGTGAACGATCGGCTCCGCCAGGGCAAAGGGAACGTGCATCAACCCGAAGGCGACGCTCGACAGGAAGACGGCCTGAAAGCGTGATACGGGCAGGTGCAGCAAGGCGGTCAGAAACAGCACCCTGAAGACGACTTCCTCGGCCGTGGCACCGACGACCAGCGCCGCCAATGTGACGGCCAGCTCCCCGACCGGCGAGCTAATCGGGGCAACAGCCTCGGCGGAGTAGGCTGCGTAGCTCCAAGCCGCGGCGACACCGACACCCACCACGCCGGCCAGGAACAGTCTGAGTTTCGACGCGGAGCGCAGGCGCGTTGGCCATTTGACGAGACCGAACTGCAAAAAGGCTGCGGGGACCATCGTCCAGGCCAGAAGATAGATGGCAATCGCCGACAATGGATCGAGCATGCCGAACATGTTGAGAACCCTACCCGCACCCAACTGAAGCCCCACTACGGCTGCGATCATGAGTCCGATCCGCCCGACCTGCCGGGGCCCCGCGTCTCCGCTCCAGTAGATCGCCGAGCCGGCGGTCGCGAAACGCAGGGCGACGAACGACAAGCCAAAGACGGCCGCTACCACCGCGGCCAACGTGGCGTTGATTTCCATCGCAGATTCGGGCTCCACGGCTCCCGTTCGCGACACCAAGGCCCACCAAGTGAGCGCCGCCAGAGCGATGGCGACGAACTGCGAGAGTCTGCGCAAGGTCATGGACGTGTCCGACGATAGAGGGCTCGGCAACGTGCACACCCCCCGACTCACAACCTGATGTAAGCAGGCTCCGCTTACGGCGGCCAGAGTCGCTGCCCGACGTCGAGGCGGGCTGGTCCCAACGGAGATCCGGGCTGAATCCGGGAACTGACGCCCGCTCCCGCTCATTCCTCGATCAAATGCTGAAGGACGAGTGATGACCACGATCGACGAAACGCTGGACGACGTCCGCGACGCCGCCACCGATTTTCTCAACGCCGAACATCGGGGTCCCGGCCATGTCGCCCTGGGGATCGCCGTCACGGCCGGTTTTGCCCTGCTGGCCACCGCCTTCGCCACCGGTGCCTTGCGTCCCCTGCGGCGTGACCCGGCAAACGACCATCAGGACGGTCCGGTCACCGAACGGCCGCGCGGCCCGATCAGTCTGGTGCTGCCGGCGGTATTTTCGGTCACGACCCTGTCGGCACTCAGGGTCTGGAACGCGCCGTCCCGCCCCGGCCGCAAACAAGCGCTTGGCCTCTGGGCCGCGGCCCAGGCGGTCAATGCGGTGTGGATTGCCCTGCGCCCGGCGGGACGCGGCCTCCAGATCGCCGCCGCCATGTCCTCGGCCGGTCTCGCCGCCGCCTTCGCCCACGAAGCGCGTAAACTCGACGTCGGTGCCGGAAAGCTGGCGTCACCGATCGGCGGCCGGGTCCGCCTCGCCAACAAGCTGCAGGGCCGATCGGGAGATGAGAACCGAACCGCGAACTGAACGTCCGCCGCCTTGCCGGATGGTGCCGCTTCCTCTAGGGACAGCGCTCGATTATCGCGCGCGCCGGACGGTCTGGTCGCCGCGCCCAGCCCTATTTGAGACCCCATGAAAATCAACGGCAACACCATCAAGCCCGGCATGGTCCTGCAGCACAACGGCGGTCTGTGGGTCGTGACCAAGGCCAGCCACGTCAAGCCCGGCAAGGGCGGGGCCTTCGCCAACGTTGAGGCCAAGAACCTCGAGACCGGCAACAAGCTGAACGAACGCTTCCGTTCGGAAGACAAGGTCGAACGCGTCACGCTCGAGCAGAAAGAGTTCTCCTATCTGTACGCCCAGGGCGACGCCCTCGTGTTCATGGACGACGTGAACTACGAACAGATCGAACTGCAGAAGGACTGGGTCGGCGAGGATCGCATCGCCTACCTGCAGGACGGCATGAAGGTGACCATCGAAATGCACGAGGACCGGCCCATCGGCCTGTCCCTGCCCGATCAGGTCAATCTTGAAGTCGTCGAGACCGAGCCCACCGTAAAGGGCCAGACCGCTTCGTCCTCCTACAAGCCGGCCATCGCCAACAATGGCGTGCGCATCATGATCCCGCCCTATATGGGCGTCGGCGAGAAGAT
>TARA_R110001606_G_scaffold43288_2_pt1 | contig 42140 bp, 21 predicted proteins | sample TARA_R110001606 | Tara Oceans TARA_R110001606 (sample SAMEA4398315) | marine metagenome | biome: Polar Biome; feature: [SRF] surface water layer (ENVO:00010504); material: water (ENVO:00002006), including particulate matter (ENVO:01000060) such as... | depth 5 m
TGGCGAAGTAAAAATAGAAAGTCAAAGCAATACAACTTTAAGAGCTGAAACTAATATGTTTGTAGATGTTGCTCAAGATCAAGATATTAAAATTGGGGGAATACAAAAGACATTAGTTACAGGTGATATACATCATCATACAAATGCAAATTTATACATATTAGCAGATGTAGAAGGCCATATAAAAGCTGGAACAAACATGCTTATTAATTCTACAGAAACTCTTAATTTAGTAGGCGAAGCATCTTACTTAACATCAACAGCCGGTGCCATTAATATTAATGCAACAGGCGGCAACGTTGAAGTTGATGGCGCCACTGATGTTAATTTAAACAGTACTACATCAAGTGCAGGCACAGCCGCTACTGATGCAACTGATGCAACTGATGCAATACCGTTACCTAAATGGACAGTTCCTAAAACAAGTCCAGGAACACTAGTTCCTTCAGATGTGTCTACTTTTGTAAAAAGAATGCCAAGCCACGAACCGTATGCACATCATGAAAATTTAGATCCTGTAATGGTTAAAAGTGAAAGAACATCTATTGATAATACTGTTGCATTGCCCAATGCTCCATTACTTAGTAGTGCGGATACTTTTAGAAAGAGTTTTTCAGGCGGAACAACATCAGCAGGTGCAGGCGCAGGCGCAGAGCCAGGTACAAGTGGAGTTAATCCATTAGCCGCAGGTCAAACAGGCGCACGGGATGATAAAGCACTAGCACAAAAATTCTCTAGTGTCGGTGCTGACGGGAATATTTTAGATGTTATTGGATTTGCTGAAGGCGCAGGGTATAATACTCCATACAACGGTAGTAACATAACACCAGTGCAACTATACGGAAAACAACTTTCAGAACTAACATTAGATGAAGTATTTACGTGGCAAGCAGCTTCAGTAAATGCAGGTTCAGCAAGTAGCGCCGCAGGCAAATATCAAATAATTAATAAAACTCTTAAAGGTCTTGTTGACGGTGCCGGAGTTGTAAGTAGAGAAGATAAATTTAGTCCTGCTAACCAAGACAAATTGTGTCGTAAGTTACTACAACAGAGAGGCGTTGATGGATTTATGGCTGGCTCCAAATCAGAAGCGTCGTTTTGCCTAGCAATGGCACAAGAGTGGGCTAGTTTGCCTGTGATTCAAAGAACACAGGGACAGAAACGAAAAGTTAATCCTGGTGAAAGTTATTACGCTGGCGATGGCCTAAACAAGTCAAGAATAGCACCAATACAATTAATTGCAGCTGTCCGAGAAGTTAAGAAATCCGGATATGCATAGAGGGTAAATATTACTATGAGTACATTAGAAAAAAACATATACAAGCGAGTAAAGGTAACCAACTCCAAACAGCCTAAAAAGCCAGCATCAAGCACTGCTTATAGGTCTATTAGTACAGTTAATCCTGCAAATGAAGGGTTTAGATTATACGATCTTGCTGTTATTAAGCAGGACATAATAAATCACTTTCATATACGTCAAGGCGAAAAGTTAGAGAATCCTGAATTTGGTACTATTATTTGGGATACGTTATTTGATCCGTTAACTGAAGGATTAAAAGTTGCTATTATAGAAAATGTTGAAGCTATTATTAATTATGATCCTCGTGTTGTTGTTGATAACGTTATTGTTGATACGTATGAAAGCGGCATACAAATTGAATGTACACTAATATATTTAAAATACAGCATTGCTGAATCTATGATCTTACAGTTTGATAGAGAAGCCGGCTTACTTGCTTAAAAAATAAAATACGTACATAACTGTTATGAATAAATACGTTATAAGAGGAAATTAGATGTCAGCTACGGATAGACAAAACAGATTACTAGTTGCAGAGGATTGGAAAACAATATACCAATCTTTCCGCAATGCCGATTTTCAAAGTTACGACTTTGACAATTTAAGACGAACAATGATAGAATATCTTAGGACTAACTATCCTGAGGATTTTAACGATTATATTGAATCAAGCGAATACCTTGCACTAATTGATTTAGTTGCATTCCTTGGGCAAAACTTATCCTTTAGAATTGACTTAAATGCAAGAGAAAACTTCCTCGAACTTGCAGAACGTAGAGAGTCAGTACTAAGACTAGCAAGACTATTAAACTACAATCCCCGTAGAAATCAATCCGCTAACGGACTTTTAAAGTTTACAGCAATTAGTACAACAGAAGATTTAGTAGATTCTAACGGTACTAACTTAGCAAGCCAAACAATACAATGGAACGACAGCACTAACTCAAATTGGTATGAACAGTTTATTAAAGTTTTAAATTCGTCATTGCCTGTTAACGGTGTATTTGGTAAGCCAAATAAAAGTGAAACAGTAGCTGGCATTTCAACTGACCAATATAGAGTTAATGGCGTTAACACTGATGTTCCTGTGTTTGCATTTGAAAAACCAATTGAAGGTAAATCAACGCCGTTTGAAATTGTATCAACTGATATTGAAGAAGGTAGCTTAGTAGAAGAAGCACCGGTACCAGGAAACAACTTTGCGTTCATGTATAGAAATGATACACAAGGACCCGGAAGTAGTAATACAGGATTCTTTGCACACTTTCGTCAGGGTAGATTAGAAAGCGGCCAGTTTAGTGTAACACAGCCTACGCCAAATCAAACAATTTCAATTGACACTGAAAATATTAATGATTCAGATGTTTGGTTATTTAAATTAGACGGCAATAATAACGAATCAGAATTATGGTCAAAACTTGATGCTGTTGAAGGTAATAATGTAATTTATAATAGTATTAATAAAAAAATAAGAAACATTTACAGTGTACTAACACGAGTTGACGACAGAATTAATTTAGCGTTTAGTGACGGAGTTTTTGGAAACCTTCCAAAAGGTAATTTCAAAACTTATTTTAGAACAAGTGAAAATAGAAATATGGTTATTACACCAAATGCTATTACTAATGTTTCTGTTAACATACCGTACCTAAGTAAGAAAGGCCGAGTGCATACTCTTACAATAACAATGAGCTTAGAAACAACTGTAGCAAACAGTTCAAGAGCTGAAACAAATTTAAGCATTAAGCAAAATGCTCCTGCAACATACTATACACAAAATAGAATGATCACAGGCGAAGATTATAATGTTGCTCCTTTAGGAATAAGTCAAGAAATAGTAAAAGTAAAAAGTGTTAATAGAACATCAAGCGGCATATCAAGATATTTTGATCTAAACGATGCAACAGGAAAATATAGTAACACTAACTTATACGGAAATGACGGAGTACTATACAAAGAGTATACTATTAACAAGACAAGTTTTAACTTTGATACCCAAACAGATATTGAAGGTATTATAATAAACAGTGTTGAACCTATCCTTGATGACAAGAAAGTAAAACATTTTTACTTAGACAAATTTCCAAAAATTAATACAACTGATTTAAATGTTTATTGGAACGCTGTTACTGAACAAACAAACACCTACACAGGTAAGTTCCAATCATTAGATGCTACAGGTTATCAAGTTGGTACTTTTACTACAAACAGTTTAAAGTATATTGAAGCAGGAACAGCAATTAAGTTCCAAGCACCAACCGGCTTCCATTTTATGGAAGATGGATCATTAATGGCAGGTGATGCTGATCACCTCGGAAGTGCTTTATATAAATGGACTAAGGTTATTGCTGTTTCAGGCAACGGACTAGACGTAGGACTAACGGAAACACAAGGAGCTATAGCACTAGCTGATAAAATTCCTGCTAACTGTAGACTAATACAAATACGTCCTATGTTAGCAAATAGTCTACTTGATGATGTTAAGGTAGAAATTATTGATCAAACTTTTGCTTACAACGACTTTGGATTACGTTATGACGATGTTAATAGAGTTTGGAGATTAGTAAAAGCAACTGACATAGACAAAAGAAGTAATTTTAGTACAGGATTTGCAGGCGATGTAAGTAATGGCAATATTGATGCAAGTTGGTTGTTGCTTTTTGAAACTAATGGCGAAACATACAAAATTACATACAGGGGTCTACGATATGTATTTGAAAGTGATAGGGAAATAAAATTCTACTATGACAGTTCAGATAAAATATATGACACACAAAAAGGTAAAGTTGTAAGAGACAAACTAGCTGTTCTAAATATAAACACACAGCCTGATAGTGCATCGCCATTTACTAGTAACTTTGATTTTGATATTTTAGAATCTTATAGAGACAAAGAAGGTTACGTAGATACTAAAAAAATAGAAATAACATTTGCTGACAAAGATGCAGATGGAGTAATTGACGATCCAGAATTATTTTTACATATTGTAGATGAAGATACTAATCCGTTAACTAAAATTATTATACATGAAAAGTATTTTACAGATGCGGGCGTTGAAGAATTTAGATATGTTGAATCAACAAACATTCAAATACTTCAATCACAAACGTCAGCAGGTCCGTTAAGCGGTTACACAGACGGGCAAGTATTTTACTTTAGAGACACTAATACGTTTAAGAAACTAGATACAACAATATTGGAACTAGTAACAACCAGTGACTACAAAGCCTTTATAGGTAGAGATAAACTTAAATTCCATTATGTGCATGTTGCTGATACTAACAATAGAATTGATCCAAGTGCAAGTAACATAATTGACACTTATATGTTAACAAAAACATATGATAGAAACTATAGGCTTTTCTTAGATGGGCAACTAGTACAAAGGCCATTACCGCCGAGTTCAGATGAGTTGTTTAGATCATATGGAAAACAGCTTAACAAGATAAAATCAATAAGTGATGAAGTAATTTATCACCCAGTGAAGTATAAGGAACTATTTGGTTCTGCAGCAAAGTCAGATTTACAAGCAACATTTAAGCTAGTAAAGAATCCAGACCAAGTCCTTAACGATAACGATGTAAAAACAAGATGTATTGAATCAATTAATCAGTACTTTGCATTAGAAAATTGGAATTTTGGAGATACTTTTTACTTCCAAGAATTAGCAACATATATTACAAATAGACTTGCACCAGATTTGGTAAGTGTAGTGATTGTTCCTAATCAAGTAACACAAACGTTTGGTAGCTTGTTTGAAGTAAGAAGTGAAGTTGACGAAATTTTTATTAATAGTGCAACTGTATCAGATATAGAAATAATAGATCAAATTACAGCAACCAGACTTAATGCGTCTGGCAAAGTTGTTACGTCAAGTGACACAACAAATACAGGTATTACAAGTGCAACATCATTTACTAGTTCAAACAGTTCAAATAATTCAAGTAGCGGAGGAAGTTATTACTAATGTCTTACGATAACGATCAGACAGATTCACCGTTGCCAACGGGCGACAACTCTAACAGAAAGAGTGTTGACTTATTGCCTAAGTATTTTAGAACACAAGCAAACAAAAAAATACTTGCTAGTACAATAGATCAACTAGTACAACCTGGTACAGCAGAAAAAGTTAGTGGCTATATGGGGCGGAAAAATGCAAAAGCATTTAGAGCTGATGACACATACATTGCTGATGTTACTGAACAGAGAGAAAATAGACAGTTAGAACCTGCAACGGTTTCGGTTGATGATTTAGGCAATGTAAATTTCTTTGCTGATTATCCAGACTATATTAACCAAGTTAATAACTTTTCTGGAAATATTGCAAACCAAAGTAGATTAAACAGCCAAGAATATTATGCTTGGAACCCAAACATTGATTGGGACAAATTTACAAACTTTAGAGAGTATTACTGGTTGCCTAATGGTCCTCAAACTGTAACAGTTTTTGGAAAGAGTTTAGAAGAAGTTAGTACATACAGTGTAACAGCTGAAGACCAAGATGACAATGTTGTTTACAAGTTTTCACCACCAGGAATGACACCAAATCCTGCATTAACGTTGTACAGAGGACAAACTTACACATTTGAAATAAACACACTAGGACATCCGTTTTCATTCTCTACAGATAGAAGATTTACTGATGCACCATTTAATGTAGTTAAGCAAGATGACGGCAGTTATAAAATTGTGTCAACTGGCAGTGCAGAAAATATATCAAGTTTATATGTACAAGGAATAACAGCAACAGACTTAAATGGTAATGAAATTAATCCTGTAAATGTTGAAGAAGGATTTATTACATTTACAGTTCCGTTTAATGCACCAGAGCAACTATATTATACAAGTCAAAGCGATGTTAATACTAGCGGCTACATTAAAGTGTTTGATTTAATTGAAAACACTACAATTGATATTAACGAAATTATTGGAAAGAAAACTTATACAAGTTCTAATAAAGTTAAATTTAGCAACGGATTGAAAATTAAGTTTGCAGGAAACGTTACACCTGAACTTTATAAAAACGATGAATGGTTTATTGAAGGCGTTGGTAACGAAATTAAATTAGTTAAAGAAAGTGATTTAGTTATTCCTGCTAGTTACGCTGGAGATAAGTTAGTTCCATTTGATAGCGAGGGATTTGATAGATTGCCGTTTGGCAATGCAAGTGCTTTCGCTGGAACTAAAGATTACATTATAGTTAACAGATCAAGTGTTGACAGAAATGCTTGGTCACGTTATAATAAATGGTTCCACAAAGACGTAATTGAAAAGTCTGCAGAATACAACGAGCAAGTACCAACAATAGATCAAAGTGCAAGAGCATCAAGACCTATTATTGAATTTAATGCAGGATTAAAATTATTTAACTTTGGTACTCAAGCTAAAGATGATATTGATCTAATTGACTATAAAACTAAAGATGCATTTAGTATAGTAGAAAATGCTACAGGATATAATATCGACGGCACAAATGTTGCTGAAGGTATGCGTGTAGTATTTAATGCAGATACAGATAGAAATGTAGTAGGTAAAATTTACACAGTTAAATTTATTTTAATTAACAATGTTAGACAGATTAGTTTAATTGAAGACACTGATTCAACACCGCTAGTAAATGAAACATTATTAGTTAAAGGCGGAACAACATACAAAGGTAAGTTATTCTATTTTAACGGTGATGAGTGGAAACCATCACAGAGTAAAATTAAAGTAAACCAACAACCGTTGTTCGATGTATTTGATAATAGTGATGATAGTTTTTCTACTTACAATGCTTCAACATTTAACGGAACACAAGTATTTGGCTACAAGCTAGGTACTGGAACCGATGATAAAGAATTAGGATTTCCATTATCATACAGAGCACTTGAAAACTTTGGTGATATACAGTTTAATTTTCCGCTGGTAACAGATTCGTTTGTATATGAAGAAAACAACGAAAATATAAATGTTAAAATTGAAACAGGGTATTTAAGAAAATACACAGACCTAACTACTTATGATAGTGAAAATGGTTGGACCAAAGCAAATAAATTAAGTAGCCAAGCAATAATAAGACAGTATGTTGTAGACACTACAACAAATGATTTTGCTGTTGATGTGTTTGACAGAAGCGGCGACCTAAATGACCTAGTTGTAAAAGTTTATCTAAACACTGCCTTTAAACAAGAAACTAAACACTACGAAATTAATAGAGTTAATGGCATTGCATATGTAACATTTAATGATAATCTTACAAAAGACGATATACTAGTATTAAGATGTTATAGTAAAACAAATAAAAACGAAAACGGTTATTATGAATTAGCATATAACTTAGAACGTAACCCTATGAACGAAAACATAGGCGATTTTACAATAGCCGAAGTTAACGATCATGTTAGTACAATTATTGAAAATACGTTTGAATATGACGGAAATGCATTTCCTGGAGTAAGCAATCTAAGAGATATTGGTAATTCAAGTAGATACGGAACACGATTTGTAAAACACAGCGGACCAATAGCATTAGCTAGTTACCACTTAACAGATAAAAATGCAAATATTGTAAAGGCATTGAAATTTGCTAGATTAGAATATGCAAAATATAAAAGAGTATTTTTACAGGTTGCAGAAAACTTAGGTTATGACGGTCCTACTAAAGAACATGTTGATAAAATACTAGAAGAAATTAACAGTCAAAAAAATGAGGGCATGTCGTTTTACTTCTCAGACATGTTGGCACATGGTGCTTCAAAAAGAACTTTACATTCAGTAACGGCAAGTACCGGTACGTTTTTTGCATTAGCAAAAGTTTTTACACTCGGTGCGTTGTCAGCAAGAAGTGTACTAGTATACCTTAATGATCAAGAACTATGCCACGGCACAGACTATGTGTTTACAGTAGAAGGCTTTGTAAATATTTCAGCAACACTAGCTGTAGGTGACGAAGTAGAAATATATGAATACGATACAACTGATGGTTGTTTTGTTCCTACAACACCAACTAAGTTAGGGTTATATCCAGCATACAAGCCGGAGATATTTGTTGACACAACTTATCAAACACCAAAGACTGTTATCCAAGGACATGACGGAAGCATTACATTTGCTTACGGCGATTTTAGAGATAACTTAATACTAGACTTTGAAAGAAGAATATACAATAATTTAAAACAAACATATAATACTAATATTTTTGATATTCATGATTACCAAGGCGGCGATTATAGAGATACAGGCTTTAACAGAAGTGATGTTAACACTGCAATGGTTTCAGATTTTGTACAGTGGAGTATTATTGCAGGCGATCCTGATTATACTACTAATAGTTTTTGGAAAGACACTGATACATTTAGATACAATTATAAGAACATGGTATCACCAACAGGTAATACACTTCCTGGATTTTGGAGAGGTGTATACCTAGAAGCATACGACACTGATCGTCCGCACACACACCCGTGGGAAATGCTAGGATTTAGTGTTAAGCCTTCGTGGTGGGAAACAGAATATGGTGCAGCACCGTATACAAGAAACAACTTTGTACTTTGGGAAGACTTACAAAATGGTGTTGTAAGAGAACCTAATGTTCCTGCAAAGGTATTGAAAAAATACAAGCGACCAGATTTAATTAATCATATTCCAGTAGATGAAAATGGTAATTTATTAAGTCCTTTAGATAGTAACTATGCACAAAACTTTATTGCTATTAGGACTAGAGATTCATACGCATTTGGCGACCATACTCCTGCAGAAAGTGCGTGGAGAAGAAGTAGTGAATATCCATTTGCGTTAATTACTTCATGGTTATTAAATCAGCCTGCAAAAGTAATGGGCGTGGCATTTGATTTATCAAGAATTACAAGAAACAAAGTAGGCAATCTTGTTTACACACCTACTAATACTATTATTAGATTAAAAGATTTGGTATTTCCTAACACATACACTGATAATCAAAGAGTTATAACTAGCGGACTTGTAAACTTTGTTTACAACTATATTGTAAGTGATATTAACACAAGTTATAACGAATATCAAACAGAATTAAAAACATTGTCTAATAGACTAGCATTAAAAGTCGGCGGCTTTACAGATAAAAGCAAGTTCAAATTAATATTAGATAGTAGAACACCGTTAAACAAAGGTAATGTTTTTGTACCTACAGAGAACTATAAATTATTCCTTAATACTTCATCACCAGTTGAGATTGCAAATTATAGCGGTGTTGTTATACAAAAAAATACAAACGGGTACGTAGTAAAAGGTTACGATCAGGCAACAGCAACATTTAAATATTATGAGCCTATTTCAAGTCAACGAGATCCTGTAATTAATATTGGTGGCATCTCAGAAACATTTGTTAATTGGGATTCTGGTAAACAATATGTTAAAGGACAAAATGTTAGATTTGATAGTTTTTATTATAGAGTAAGCGATAGTCATGTAAGTGGCACATCGTTTGATACTACTAAAATGGCTAAAATGGCAGCACTGCCATTAGTCGGCGGAAGATCAAATGTACTTAGAAGAAAGTTTACAAATAGAATAAAAACTATATCTTATGGAACATTATTAACAACTACACAAGACGTAGTTGACTTTTTATTAGGCTATGAAGCATATTTAAAAGCACAAGGATTTGTGTTTGAATACTACAACAAAGATATTAGTATAGTTGAAGATTGGACTTATAGTGTAAAAGAATTTATGTTCTGGACTACACAAAACTGGGCTGCTGGCACAGTTATTACACTTAGCCCAGGCGCACAACAATTACAATTTAGTCGTCCTTATATGGTTGTTGACAATATTTTTGATACCTTTTATGATTACAGTTTATTAAAAGCTGACGGACAAAAACTAGATAAAAGTTTTAGTAGCATTGCTAGAGACAGTGAAAATGATTTTGGACTAACTGTTAGAAATTCAGCAGATGGAATTTACAGTGTAAAACTTCCATTAGTACAAAGAGAACATGTTATATTATTAGACAACAAAACAGTGTTTGGTGATGTAATATATGATCAAGAAGCAGGTTACAGACAAGAAAGAATTAAAGTTACTGGTTACAGAAGTGATAACTGGAGTGGTGGATTAAACATCCCTGGGTTTGTTTATGACGAAGCTGAAGTAAGAGACTGGGCGCCTTACAAAGATTTTGGAATTGGTAAACTTGTAAAGCATAAAGAATTTTATTATGTTGCAATAGTAGATATTACTGGAACAGAATATTTTATTGATAACCAGTGGGAACGTTTAGACTCTCGACCTGAACCAAAACTAATACCAAACTTTGAATACAAAATTAATCAGTTCGCTGACTTTTATGATCTAGACACAGACAATTTTGATGTAGAACAACAAAAGCATGCCCAGCATTTAATTGGTTATCAGAAAAGAAAATATCTTGAAAATATTATTAATGATGAAGTTTCACAGTATAAATTTTATCAAGGTATGCTACAAGACAAAGGAACATCAAATTCGTTAACTAACTTGTTTGATGCTCTTGCAAGTGCTGACAAAGAAAGTTTAGAATTCTACGAAGAGTGGGCTTTAAGAGTAGGGCACTACGGTGCAACTGAAAACTTTGACAACGTAGAGTTTTTACTTGACGAAACAAAAATTAAAACTAACCCGCAACCAATATCATTAGTGTCTAGCATTCCAGCTAACGATACAGACACTATATATAAATTAACTCCGGAAGATGTTTATCTAAAGCCTCAAAACTATAATCATAAACCGTTTCCAACAATTACTAACTATACGCCGTTTGTAAAAGATGCCGGATTTGTATTCGATGACGATGTTAGTTATAGAATTAATAATAAGAGTGATCTTCTTACAGCTGATATAAATGTTGTAGGCGCAGACGACTATGTATGGGTCACCGGTGAAAGAAATGATTGGGACGTACTTCAGCATGTTACTACAGACTTAAGAGTAACAGCTATAACATCATTTGCTGCTGGACAAGATGCTATCGATGGCACTGACGCACCAGGCGGGTTGTTTACATTTAACAAAGCGCATTCGTTTGTTAGGGGCGATATTATAGGTGTACAAAACACATCAACAAATAACGATGCATTTTACGTAGTTGAGTCGGTATTTGCTAATGCTATAGAAGTATTAGCAGGCGCAAATCAAACAATCGAAGCGTTAGAGTCTACAGACGGATTTGTTAGTGTACTTAGATCAGTAAGATATGATACTATAAAAGATGCAAACGCTGTACTAGAAGATAACGTTTTAAAGAATCAAAAAATATGGGTAGGCAATAATGGCGATTGGATAGTTCCAATTAAGGATAGTGTTTACACAGAAAAATCACATTATAATAATCCAGCAGACTATGATGCATCGTCAAACTACGAGTTTGGTTCGTCGATGTCTGCAAACACAGCAAACACTAGATTGGTTTTTGGCGATCATAGTGCTAATAGTAATAAAGGGTTAGTTTACACTTATCAAAGAGGGTCAAATTTAAGAGACTTGCTTTTTGAAGAAACACTTGAATTAGATACTGATATGTATCCGGTTAGTGCAGATCATCGTTTCGGCGCTGACATAGATATAAGTAGCGATGGCAAATATCTTATTGTAGGCTCTAGCACAGCAAGCGATGTGGCATCAAATTATAAAACTGGTTATCTAACATCTTCGGCATATAGTGAAAATGATATAGTTAAGTATAACGAAAACTATTGGCAAGCCGTTAGATCAATTACTCCACAAAGTGCAAGTATTGCATTTAGCACGTTTGACAGTTATTCAAATCTTGAAAGAGCAAGCGATAGTAGTTTATTAACACTTGTGCTACAAGGTAATCCATATCTTCCTAATACTGTAACTGACCACTTATTAATAGCGGCACCGTTTGATCAGTATAGAGGAACAAAGCCTTTAGACAAATTAGTACTCAATTGGAATTCATATACTAACTTTAATAGAAATGAAGGGTCGTCTAATTCAATCGAATTATTTCCAAATGGTATAAACGCACAGAATACAGCAACACAGTACACCGAACCTAATGCAGCCTTTATTCAAGGCGAGCACCTAATTGTAGAAAAGATTGATTCGGTATTACTTGTAGAACCGTTTACAGATCCACCAGAAGATGGCGATATAATTGAAACCACAGGCGGATCAGCAACAGTACATAAGGCATTTACACGTGATTTCAAATTAGTATTATATATTAAAGATACTAACGGAGTATTTGGGCCAACAGGCACTATTAACAATGCTAATGGGACACCGATCGGTACTTACACACAGCCAAATTATAATGGCACAACAAGTGCAATCGGCGGCTGGTGGTATATTAATATGCCTGCAGGTAAAACTTACTTAACCTCAGATGAATTTACTAATTCTAGTGATTATGGTATTCCTGCATACGGTCTAGTATATCAAGATATATTAGTTTATGATGATGTTGCTCTAACTTATGCAAGAGTAACACCAAACTACTTTAAAAACATGCTTGATGACGTTAACACTACAATATTCCCAACTAGAGATGAACCAGGATTTGTAAGCGTACTATCTCATAGAGGCGCTGCATATACTAATGTTGATGTTGATGGTGTGCAAAATATTTTAGATAATAGATGGTTGCTTAGAATACCTCCAAGTTTGGCTGGATCAATTAATGCAGCTGGGGACAAATTTAGAGCCCAAGTTGAAGATCAAGCAGATGCTCCTGACTTCACTTTGTTGGGATTTGATGCTAGTTATATTAATGATAACGAGCACACTGTTATAGATATGTGGGATGGGTATATTGACTTTACATTTACTAAAACACAGGGTGCAGATGTTGTTATGTTGTCTGACCAAGACATAGACACCGGCGACTTTTTTGAACCAGCATACGAAGGAAAAGTATTTAATGATATAAACGGCGTAATTGTAAACATCGGAGGCGCAGCTGGCGACTTTGTAAAGGATGAAATTACAGGTGCTAGAGCTCAAGTAGCATACTATATTCGAAGAGCTAGTACACAAGGTCGCATTTATCTTAAAAACGTAACAGGCACGTTTACACAAGGCAACAGACTACTACTTGAAACACTAGAAGGTGTAGCTGAATCTCCTAACTTGCGTATTATGGGTCCAATTAATAAAATATCTGTACCAGGTACTAACACAGGTAAAATTGCTGTAATGCAAAGGGGAACAACTTTCCCTGCTCACCCAGAGTCGTATGGCGGCCTAGATGAGTTTAGAGATTTAAATAGTTTTGCACTTGTAAACAAAGAGTTTTGGATCTACCAAGAAAACTTAACCGAAGCTGGCGCCGATGCACCAGCAAGTATTCCTAGCACATCAAATAGTGATTGGAAATTAGTTTATAACTTACCAGTTAATACATCAGGCTCACAAGTAAGCAAACCATCTAATCAGGGTGTATACAGTATCTTTAACAGATCAGGAAGTACATGGGTTAACAAAGGTACTTTTGAAATACCTGGTAGTGCTTCGGATAGTAACGTAGGTAAGCAAGTTGCTATTAGTCAAGAAAATGAATTATATAGATTTTACGTTGGATCAAAAGAAAACTTAACAGTTATAAAACATGGTACTGACAAATACGGCAAAAGTTATAATTTTGCTTTTGATGTAAATCCTCATTACAGAGGTGACTACAATGCTGATGCAACATACAAAACAGATGAAATTGTTTTACACAGTAATCAATTATATTCTGCATTAACTTTCGTTAAAGGCGTAATACCTACAAACACTCTTAAGTGGAAAGTACTTAACAGTCAAGTTAACTATTTGCCAACTTTACCAAACGCTGTTAACATTTTTAACGATCCAACGTTTGACGATTTAGGCGAAACTGTAACAGACTTTACTAAACAAATCACAGTAAGTAAAAACGGACAAGTATTGGCTATTAGCATTGTAACTGATGTTTCGGTTGATGCAGACAACAAAGTTCTTGTTTATAGAATATTAGATGACAGATATGTAATAGATCAAACAATCGTTGCTCCAGTATCAAATACTGGCTGGGGTAGTAGTATTGATCTTAGCGAAGATGGTGATACTTTAGTTATTGCAGATCCTGAAAGTGATCTTGATGGATATAACACGGGCAAAGTTTATGTGTATGCCAAGTCAGGTAACACGTTTGAAATGCATCAAATATTATCAGGCACTGGCACAATGTCAGAAAAGTTTGGTAATAAAGTTAGTGTTTCAAAAGATCAAATTGCTGTTACAAGCGGAAACGGCGATGTAGCAACTGATACATTATTTGATAAAGGCATAACAACATTTGACGATACATTTACAGCGTTTCCTGATAAAAAAGTTGATAGTGGAAGTGTTAGACTTTACCAAAAAGTAAAAGATGCATTTATACTTGCAGAAGAATTAGACTATGACGGCGACCTTACAGTATTAACAGCAAGTAGATTCGGCGAGCAAGTATTAATTAATGACAATCATGTTTATGTTGGTGTACCGGGTGATCCAAATGATTACTATGATGTAGATACTAATCCAGGTAGTTTTGTTGACTACCAAGTTACTCAGGGTACTAAGCCTTGGACTACGTTAAGATCACCTAATGAAATTGTTGATGTTAAAAAGATTAAATCAGCATTTCTATACAACATAAAAACAAATAATCTTGTTAGTTACTTAGATTACATTGATCCAATACAAGGAAAAGTTGCTGGCCCTGCTGAACAAGAGTTAACATTTAAATCTAATATTGATTTTGCACGTTATAATGTTACAACATTACCTGATTACTTTAGTGAAACAAGTAACTGGGAAGAAAGATATGTAGGAAAACTATGGTGGGATATTAGCACAGCTAGATTTTATAATCCATATCAAGAAGATATTGTAAATCAAGCAAATAATTGGAGTAAATTAATACCTAATTATTCAGTTGATGTTTATGAATGGGTTGAAAGTACTATTCCTCCAAGCGAGTGGGATTTATTAGCAGACACTAGTGAAGGTTATGCACAAGGTATTAGCGGAACTTCTAAATATGGAAATAATGCATACAGCCAAAAACTAGCTTATGACACTTTAAGTCAAACATTCAGCGACAAGTATTACTTCTGGGTAAAAAGTAAAAAGACAATACCGACTAACGATTCAACAAGATCAATTAGCGGATTTGAAGCAGAAGGGTTAATTGGAGACCCAAGAGGACAAGGATACAGTTTCTTAGCATTATTAAGTAATGATAGATTTGTATTATTTAATAGCGAACGTTTACTTAAAGATAAAGAGATTGCACTTCACGTAAGTTATTATACACAAGATACACAAGAACAGAACAAACATTTTGAATACCATCTCCTCACAGAAGGATTGGAAACAAGTGTACCTAAAGCAGATATAGAACGAAAGTGGATTGATAGTTTAGTGGGTTATGATACTAGAGGTCGTCCAGTTCCAAATCCTGAGCTAAGTCCACGAGACAAATACGGAACATTAAATAGTCCAAGACAGGGTTGGTTTGTAAATAGACAAGAAGCGTTTAAGCAAGTTGTTGAAAGAGCTAATATAGCACTAAAAGAAAATATTATTGTAGACGATTTTAGTTTTAAAACTCTTAATAGTGCTGACACACAACCGTTTGTTACTGATAGAAAGTATGATTATAAAATTGATACACTAGCTGAACTTGACTTTATTGGCCTTAACAAAATACAAACAGCACAGCTTGAAGCATCAATCCATGGCGGCACTGTTACAGATATAAGAATAATAGCAACTGGTAGAGGATACAACGATCCTACATATGATGTTACTAAGTCAATTGCTAGACATGGCCCAAGTTTTGAATTATTTGGCAACGGTAGCGGATTAGACTTTACTTTAGAAATTAATAACTTAGGTCAGATTAATAAAGTAAACATTATTAATGGCGGCACAGGGTACGATGAAAACTTAATAATTGAAGTTAGACCATTAACTGTACTAGTTGAAAGCGATACAACAGTAAACAACAAGTGGGCAATGTACAATTACAACAAAAATTCAAGTGTATGGGACAGAGCATTATCACAGAGTTACGATACTACTGAATACTGGGATTATGTAGATTGGTATGCACCTAACTATACTCAGTTTACTAGGATTGATCACATAGTAGATGAAAGTTATCAACTAGCATCAACAAATGCTAGAATAGGACAAATTGTAAAAATTGATAACATAGGCAACGGTGGTTGGTTGCTACTAAAACGTACAGCAGAAACAAACTCAGTTGATTACACAATTGATTATGAAACTATTGGTAGAGCAAATGGTACAATCGAAATTAATAGTAAATTGTACAATATTATTGAAAACACTGTTGGATTTGATTTATTAGGATATGATAATAGGTTCTTTGATACTGAGCCTGTAACAGAAGCTAGACAAATAATGACAGCATTAAAGAATGATATATTTGTTGACAATCTTGCTGTTAAATGGCAAGAGCTGTTTTTTGCAAGTATTAGATACGTGCTGTCAGAACAACAAAATGTTGACTGGGTTTATAAAACAAGTTTTGTAAAAGCAAAACATAATGTAGGTAGCTTAACACAGAAAATAAATTATCAGAATGATAATTTAGAAAGTTACAATGACTACATAAGCGAAGTTAAACCTTACAAGACAAATGTACGTGAATATCTAAGTTCGTATGAAAATATTGATAACACCAATACACAAACAAGTGACTTTGATGTTCCACCATACTACGACTTTACTGAAAGCGGAATTAAAACTAAGTCTGTTAAAATTACTGACAACACTTTAGTTGGAGCAGATGCATTCTTTGATGAGTATCCGTATAAGTCTTGGAGAGAAAACTTTGGTTATAAAGTAATTGGTATCAACATTTACAGCGGCGGAAGCAAATATACATATCCTCCAACAGTTACTATCTCAGGCGGCGGTGGCAGTGGTGCCAAAGCAACAGCATATATTGGTGCCGGCAAAGTTACAAAAATTGTAGTTACAAATGCAGGTACAGGATACACAAGTGCGCCAACAATTACTATATCAGGATCACAAGCAGACGGTTCAACAACAGCGATAGCATCAGCACAGATAGGCGAATCTGTTGTTAGAAGTATGCATGTTGAAATGAAGTTTGATAGAGTATCGGGTGAATATGTTATAACTGAATTGCCTGAAACACAAACATTCACAGGCACAGCAATTAATGATAAGTTTAAACTTAAATGGCCTATGAACCTAAGACGTAACAAAGTAAAGGTTACGATAAATGGACAAGTGCTATTACGTAGTGAATATACATTTACTAATATAGAAGATAACACTTATACATACAAGCGATATAACGGCCAAATACAGTTTACAAAAACACCTGCACTGGGTGCAGTAATAGTTGTAGAATACGAAAAACAATCAACTATACTAAATGCACAGGATAGAATAAATCATCTTTATAATCCTACAACAGGCATGCTTGGTAAAGAATTAAACCAATTAATGACAGGCATTGACTACGGTGGTGTAGAAGTTAAGAGCTTTGGATTTGAAGGCACATCGGGTTGGATGACTGATGAATATGGTACTGACACTTGGGACAGTTATGATAACGAATTCCAAGACGAAATATTCTTTGCAGACGGCACTACTGTTGCTATAGAACTTACTAGTCCATTAGAAACAGGAATACAGTATAACGTATACCTAAGACGTTCTGGACAAACTAAAGCAATTAGAATTGATGATCCTAACTACGGTAATAATCCTGCAAATACACTTGCAATGATGCAAACACTTACGGGTGATGGTGTAACACAGACTATTAATTTAGCAGAAAACGATATAGAAGTTAACGACGGCGATATTGTTACTATAAGAAAAATAACTAGTGATGGTAGTTTTAAACCAGATCCTGATTCTTATGATACATTACTTCAAGGTGGTCAGTTAGACTATGGTAATGCTGCAGGTGTAAACGCAGATGATATTATTTTAGATGGTGATTTATTTGTTACTCCGCTAACCGCAGGCGGCCCTGAAGAATTAGTTAACGGACAAGTTATGGACTCGGTCAATATTACAGTGTTTGAAAGAACTGGAGAAGGCCAAGGGCAAATATACAATCAAAACTACTTAACTAACGGAACAACAACTGAGTATCCATTAGGATTGTTACCAAACAGCAACGATGCTGTTATTGTTAAATTAGGCAATACAATAATTGATGCTAGTTTGTATACTGTTGATTATAAAGCACTTACATTGGCATTTAAAGTTGCTCCGGCAACTGATCAAATATTAACAATTTTAACAGTTGGCGTAAACGGTCAAAACATAATTGATATAGGTACAATACTTACTGTAGCCGATCAAAATGTATATCAAACAAACATACTTTGGGACGATAATTATCAAATCTTCCTTAGAAAAGATGGCAACATACCAGACGGACTTGAGCTTATTGCAAAGAAAGATGATGTTAACGGATTTGTTGAATTTGAGTTTAGTCCAGACGCACCAGTAGTTGGTACTAGATTAGATTATGAAATTTATTCAAACAGTGATCAAATTAATTATAGTAAAATACAAAAAGATAATATAATTGCTGACGGATCTAGTGTAACATACGATTTATCAACTAGTGCAATCTACGAAACACCAGCAGAGTTCTTTACTATTGTTGAAGTAAATGGTATTGTTAAGAAGCCAGGATATTCTAAGGTATTTAAAATTATAGATCCTACACTTAGAGAGTACGAGTTAGAAACTTTCCAAGTACAAGAATCGACATTGTCAGCAGCTGATACTGAAGTTTATCTAAATGGCAAAAAATTAAATCAACAAGATAGTTATAGTGTTAACATTGGACAAAGTAGTATTATCTTAGAAAACAATATACTATCAGCAAATGATGTATTATCAGTATACTTTAGAAATGCAGACTATAGAGTAGTAGGCAATCAAGTTATATTTAATAGTGCGCCAATTGAAGACCAAGTAATAAATGTGTACTCATTTAGTAACCATGATATTTTAGATATTAATCGCATAAGTTATGATGTTATTAATAGAAGTACACTAACTCCAGGGTCAGATAATTATTCAGCTTACCATTCGTTAACTGGAGGCAGAATACAACTTAATTCTCCAGCTTCGGGTGTAGAAAATGTTTGGATATTTGAAAATGGTAAAATGTTGTCACCAAGCGTTGACTATAAGTTAGAATCTAATATGAGAATTATACAGTTGGTAATAGAGCCTACTGAAAATGACATAATTGATGTTATACATTTTACAGCACCAATTAGTACTCCAACTATTGCATGGCAACAGTTTAAAGATATTCTAAACAGAACACATTATAAGCGTGTTGATAATAACGACGGTATTAAATTAGCATCTCCGTTATCATTCAACGATCTTAGAATTGTAGTTGTTCAAGGCGCAGATCGTTTACCAACACCTGATAAGCGTTCTAATAAGCCAGGCGTAATTTGGCTAGACGGAGAACGCATAGAATACTTTGCTAAAACAGGCAATGATCTAAGACAACTTAGAAGAGGTACTTTAGGCACAGGGGTTAAAGATGTATACCCAACAAATACTCCAGTTTATGGTGGCGGAATAGATAAAAATATTCCGTATACAGATGAAACAATAGTTTGGTCACCAGTTGACACCGTAACTGAAGGACAAACACAATTCACACTTGACTTTACACCTAACAGTGTAAATGAGTTTGAAGTGTTTGCAGCAGGAACGAGGTTAAATAAAGCTGCTATAGCTAAGTTTGATCCAGCTATAGCCATTGACTCACCAGAGGGTGACGTAAATACACCAGCAGAGTTCACGGTAAGCGGCAATGTACTAACATTAACTAACCCAATGATTGCAAATCAAAAGTTAGTTATTATTAGAAAAATAGGCAAATTGTGGACAGATCCGGGCACTCCATTAAAAGATGCTCAAAACGATATCGGTAGTTTCTTGCGCGGAGCACAAAGTGAATTACCCGAATAAATATACTAGTAGGAATAGAAAATGACAAACAACATAAATGAAAAAAACGGTGTATTTGTGCAGGGACACATTAAAATAAGTGACCCGGCCAGTGGCGAAATTTTTGTAAATAAAAAGAACGCTATACATTATGAAAATATGAGTATTGCACTTGCAGAGTCTTTGGGCAACGCAGGGCAAGGGCCTATTGCTGTAATGAGTTTCGGTAATGGCGGTACGAATATAGATGCAACAGGAGTTATAACATACCTTACTCCAAACTCAACAGGTACAAATGCTGGTTTATACAATCAAACATTTACAAAAATAGTTGATGATCGAAATACAGACAATTTAGATCCTACTAGAAATAAGATTGAAACTAGACACGTAAATGGTACTAATTATACTGATATCGTTATTACATGTTTATTAGATTATGGTGAACCAAATGGGCAAGATGCATTTGATACAGCATCTGATGCAGACAACAGTTTTGTATTTGACGAATTAGGACTAAGAAGTGCTAGTACAGATGGTGTTCTAGGTAATGGTAGATTACTAACACATGTCATTTTTCATCCTGTACAAAAATCACTTAACAGACTAATACAAGTTGACTATACTGTTAGAGTACAAAGCCTTAGTGGAGGTAACAGCTAATGGCGTATCAAATACAATTTACAGATTTTACAAATAAAGGATCAATTATTGTCGAAGATAGAGAAATAAACTCTACAGACACTAGTTTACAATTACCTGGTAGAAATAGTACAGCATACGGCGAAGCTATTGCAGGCAACTTCCTACATTTACTAGAAAACTTCGCAAATAACAATGCACCATCAAATCCAGTAGAAGGCCAAACATGGTATGATACAACAGTTGGAGTTGATGCACTAAAAGTGTATGACGGAACAAACTGGGTTGAGTCAGGCGGTATTAAAAAAGGCGCAGCACAACCAGAAGTTGGCAACAGTGTAATAGGCGACCTTTGGGTAGACACTAGTAACCAGCAACTTTATCTAAATAACGGGTCTAGTTGGATATTAGTAGGTCCAGAATTTAGTGAAGGATTATCGTCAGGTACCAAAGCAGAACAAATTCAAGGTACTGATGACTTAACTTATACAATTTTAAAAGTTGAAGTTGGAGCACAACCGGTTGCAATCATTACTAATGCTCAGTTTATTCCTAAAGTAAATATTAGAGGATTTTCAGAACTTAAACCAGGATTTAATTTAACTAGTTTAACACTATCTAATACTAAAGCAAAGTATAACGGTACAGCAGAATCAGCAGATGCTCTTAAAATAGCAAATATTACAGTACCAGCTGCTAATTTTTTACGTGCAGATGTAAACACCACAGCATCAGGTATACTTTATGTAAAAAATAACCAAGGTGTACAAGTAGGGGCAAACGCACAACTAGCTCTTGAAGCTTCAGGCGAACGTGGAATTATAAAAAGTAACTTCAACGGTGCAAGTTTAGACCTTAAAGTAAAAAATGACCAAGGCGACCAGACAGCAATTAGGATTAAATCTAATACTAATGTAGGTATTAACCAAGAAAATCCCCAAGTGTCTTTAGATGTTATAGGAAGCGGAAAATATTCTGGCAACTTAGATGTAAATGGCATTGAAGATGCTGATGACTCGTTTAATGATACATTGACAGAAGGTACTATTGTAACTTCAGGTGGCATGAGTGTTGCTAAGAATGTAAAAATTGGTAGCAAACTTACAGTAAAAGGTCAAACAAATGTCGGCGGCGATATTATTGCTGACCCAGATGCATTAACTAAGCCTAATATGGAAGGGTTTGGTACTGTAAAAGCAGATACATTTGAAGGCTTCTTTAGCGGAAGTATGTCTGGTACTATTAATGGTACAGCTTCAAGTGCAGCTAAACTTAATAACAAAACAGTGTTTCAACTTACAGGTGATGTAAGTTCAGAACAAGTAGTATTTGATGGTGCCGGCGACCTAACAAAAACATTTACAACAGTACTTAGTGATAGTTTTATATCAGCTAAAAGTGTTGTTGTTACTCCACAAACTGGAGACGAAATATTAATAAACAGAACACAAGGCGACGGTGGATTATTTAGAATTACACAATCTAACTTACTAAAAGGTGTTCCAAAAAATCCAGTAGGAATGATTGTTCCGTTTGGTGGAGAAGTTGCTCCTCCAGGATGGTACTTATGTGACGGTACAGAAATTAGACAAACAGAAGCAACTGAATTGTTTAATACTGTTGGATTTAGATTTAAAGATCCGTCAAGTCCAAATTTCCAAAACTCGTCAAGTACGTTTTTTGCATTGCCAGATTTTAGAGGTAGGTTCTTACTAGGTGCAGATAACATGGGCGGCCTTCCTGCGAATACTGTTACTAACACAAACGCAGATAACATAGGTGGAAGTTCAGGATCAGAATTTAAAGATATTAAAGTTAAGAATTTACCAGAACACGAACACGACTTAAAGTCACCAGGCGGCACACAGCATTATGCAATTATTGATGATGTAGTACCAGCTAATGAGCAAGGAAGTATTAACCAACCGTTAAACATATCCCAAGGCTCGCAAACAACAAGTGGTATACCGTCAAGTGGCGGAATTAGAGAAGGCGGGATAGACGGGCAAGGATCATTTAGAGGCGCAGAAAATTTAGGCGAAGCACTAGATACATTACCACCGTTTGTGACAATAAACTACATAATATTTGCCGATAATGTTTAGGAAACAATATGAGTTATAATTTAAATAAAACAGATGGAACACTACTTACAGAACTAGTAGACGGAGTGTTAGATACAAATACTACTGATATATCATTAGTAGGTAGAAATTATTCCGGATACGGCGAGTTTATTAACGAAAACTTTATTAGAATGTTAGAGAATTTTGCAAATCCTAACAGTCCAGTTACACCGTTAAAAGGACAACTTTGGTATGATACTTCAGAAAGTAAATTAAAAGTATTTGACGGTACAGATTTCCAATCTGCTGCAGGAAGTTTTATTAGTGAAACTTTTCCATCAGGCCCAGTTGCAGGTGACACGTGGTTTAGTACAGATAACAAACAGTTTTATTTGTATGATGGAACAACATGGACACTAATTGGACCTGCTTATAGCAGACTACAAGGACAAAGTGGAGTTATAACAGACACTATTTTTGATACAGATCTAAACTCAAAAACAGTTTTAAAAATATTTGTAAATGAAATATTACAGGCAGTTATATCGGGCGAAACATTTACTCCTAATCCTGTACCAAACAATATAGTATCAGGATTAGTATCAGTAACTAACGCAACAGGTACTATCTTTAAAGGTGTAAATTTAATTGACAAGGTTGATTTTAAATTTAGAGGTGTTGCAACTTCTGCAGAGAACTTAATTAGTTCAACAAACGAAATTGTACCTGAATCAAAGTTAATGAAAAATGATTCTGATCAAGTACTAAACGGAAAACTAAACATAAGAAATAGTGGCGGTGTGTCAGTCGGTGTTAACGATGATACAAGACTGTTTATGGATAACGGCTTTACTATTAGAAATACAAGATCCGGAGACAGTTTTAATATTGTTGTTAGGGGTGCAAATGATGTACTTGACCAAACAAATGCTTTTACAATTAAACCTAACACTAAAAGAATTGGACTGTTTAATGCTAACCCTGCCTACAATTTAGATGTTACAGGTGATATGCGTGTAACAGGCAACTTAACTGTTGAAGGTGATAGTTTTGTTACGGAAGCAGAAACTTTACAAGTAGCAGATAAAAATATTGAGCTAGGTGTAGTAGCTAGTCCTACAAACTTAACAGCAGATCAAGGCGGCATTACACTAAAAGGAACTACTGACAAAACTTTTGAATGGTTAAACATATCAAATTCTTGGACAAGTAGCGAACATTTAGATTTAGTTTCAACAAAAAATTATAAAATTAATAATACAGATGTATTATCGTCAGACACACTCGGTGCAGGCGTTATAAACACTAGTATTAGAAATCTCGGTGTATTAGAAACACTTAACATTGGCACAGGCGGAACAGCTAGTGTAAATATTTCCAATGCAGGTGTAATAACTAGACCGGGCGCAAGTACAGGCTTAACATTTACTGTAGGCGGTGACATTAATGTTAGTAGTAGTAAAATTACTAACTTGTTAACTCCGACATCAGATGCAGATGCCGTAAACAAAGTATATGTTGATCAAACAGTACAATCTAATCCAATTATATTCAGTATGGATATTACAGGAATGGTTAGTATTGATGATGAAATTATTACTATACTTAACAGCTTATATCCATCAAGTACATTTGCTAACGGCAAAGTAGCAAGGATTGCAACAACTAATTACACAGGTCAAACAACAGACCCAATTGACATTGCAACTCCTACAACAACTACTGAAGTTGACGTTAATGCTGCCGCCGGCGGCACAGTAAGTGTTCTACAAGGTATAAGTTTACCTAACTCTTTAACGCCTACCTTTACATTAAGTGTTACAAGAGGGCAAAGAAACTTTATTATTACTAATGGTGCATGGGTTGCAAATTAGTATAAATACAACGTGTGAACACAGGATAATATAGGACAAAAAAAATGGCGTATCAAATAGATAGATTTAACAAGAGCCCATTGACCACAGTGGAAGATGGTACACTCGACGAAACTACAGATATTAAATTTGTAGGAAAAAATTACGCAGGATATGGAGAAATACATAACGAAAATTTCTTATTCTTGCTAGAAAACTTTAGCGGTGCTAATCAACCACCTAAACCACTAAGCGGCCAACTATGGTTCGACTCTGGCGCAGATAGAATGAAGTTTAGAGATGGCAACCAAACCTGGCGAACAGTAGGCGGTGCAGAAGTTTCCGGAGCTCAGCCAGCAGGGTTAGCAGAAGGCGATTTTTGGTGGGATAGTGCAAACGAACAACTGTATGTATATAATGGTTCAACTTTTGTCCTCATTGGACCACAAGATGCAGGTGAAGGTCAAACACAGATGATTAGTCGTACTGTACTTGATAATACATCACCAGCAGGTGTTTCAAGAAGTATTATTACAGCAACAGTAAATGATTCTGTACAGTTTGTTATATCCCCTGTTGCGTTCACATTAGGATCAGGCGCCGGTAACGAAATAAGCGGCTTTGCAGACGTTAAGCAAGGTATTACACTTAGAGATACACCAGCATCGGGCGTAACAAGCACATCTTTTAGATTCCATGGCACAGCAACAAACGCTGATAAATTAGGCGGCCTTAGTTCAGGTGATTTTGTACAAGGTGGCTCACCGAGCTTTGCTTCACAGTTAAATCTTTCAGCAGGATTAGTTACACATAGTAACTTCTACTTTACAATGCGTCCGGATAATGTAACAGGGCTACTTAAAAATACAAGTGCCAATTCAAACGCAATTGATTTTGAACTTAAAGCACCTTCTACAGGAACAAACACTCACTCTGTTAGTATTACAGCTGGCGGCATTATGCCAGGTGGTGCAGGAACTGACTTAAAATTAGGTGACACAGCAAATATATGGGACGAAGTTCACGCAACAGCATTTAAAGGTATTGCAGATTCAGCTAACCAAATAAGAGTAGGCGCTTCTGGTGTTTCATACACGTATGCTACAGCATCAAATACTGGCGGTACTGTTGCAATCAGAGAACAAGATGGTGCGAACACAAAGCTAGTTGCAGATATCTTCCAAGGTACAGCAACACAAGCTCAATTTGCTGACTTAGCTGAAAAATATTCAGTAGAAAAAGATCATCCAGTAGGAACTGTAATGTATGTTGCACCTGCAGGTGAATATGAAATTGCACCTTGCTTATTAGACAGCTATCCAGTTGGCGTTATATCTGCAGATCCAGCATACTTAATGAATGCACTTGCAGAAGGCCAAGCTATAGCACTCGAAGGACGTGTTCCTGTAAGAGTAGTTGGTCCAGTAGCAAAAGGCCAAAAAGTATTTGTAGATGCTGAAGGCGCAGCAAGCACACATTTTAATGGAAATCCGCTAGTTGGTATAGCACTTGAAAGCAACTTAGACGAAGACGAAAAATTAGTAGAGTGCATATTAAAACTTTAGGAGAAACTTTATGCCGGCGGTAACAGACTTAGTCAACTCATCTGTATACAATGCAATTAGAAGTACAATTAACAATGTATTGGGCGTGGGCGATGGCACACAAAACGGATACGGTAGAACATTAGAAAGCCAAACAAAAGCTGACAATGACATTATAGCCGCTAGTGATATGCAATTATTGTATAATGACTTAGTAAAAGCTAGAACACATCAATCAGGATCTCCGCCTACGTGGACAAATGCTGATGGGCTTGCTGTTCCTAGTGCAGGAGAATTAGTTGGTGTTTATGCCGCTGATGTAGGTCCTGGAGGAACGTCGGCATCTGCAACCACTGACTTAAATGAAGGGTTTGCTGATTTTGAAGCTGCTGCTGTAAATATTATTGATAATAGAAATGTATTTGATAGCGGGCAATTTTCAGCAACAATCGAAAATAATAATGAAAGACAGTCAAGTTGGAACGGTACGATTAGTCATACTGTAACAGTTACATGGCTTAATGCAGACGAAAGACGCTACTTTTTTAATACCGGCGGAGTAATAAGATTTAACGCTAATTTAACAGGCGGAACTAGTGTACCTGGTGATGTAACAACAACTCCACCAGGAACAAAAGATGAAATATGGCAAACCATGCTAGGCACTATGGGAACAATCACGTTTGGTAAAAATACAACAGTAGCAGACGGCAGTAACCCTGGAATTGGTACTAATGTAGGTAATTATTATAATGCGTGGGCAGCAACTAGTGCAGCATCCCCAATAGGAGTGTTTGCTAAAAGTGGCGCAGGGTTGTATGTTGAAAACGAATACAGTATTGTTGCTTGGGAAACAGCACCCAACAGCATAAGATTTAAAATAGCATTACAAGATAACGATTTTGGTGATGATGCAGGTGGCGCCAGTTCAAGTGGACCTGAAGATGAAGATGTAACTGGTGTAACAACAAGTACTGTATCTTTTTTAACAGCAACAGGAGTATTAGCAATACCAAAACCGGCACTAACAGTTAACTCAAATCTGTAAATACGCTATAACAAAGGAAAAATAGATGGCTGTAGTTGGAACAAAAGTTACCGCGGCAAATTATAATACAATCCAAGGTAAAATACAAAGTGTTCTAGGCATTGGCGACGGAGCACAAGTTGGATACGGCCGCACTTTAGCAAGCTCTGCTAAATCATCAGGCGATAAAATTGCCGCACAAGACATGCAAAACTTGTATACAGATTTAATAACAGCCAGAACACATCAAACTAATCCTGTAACGTGGACAAACGCCGATGGTCTTGCATCACCGGATGCTAGTGAAACCGTTGGTACTAGTGCTGCAGATATAGGAAACGAAACACCTTTAACTATTTTCTCACTTGTTGCATCAACAGAATATATGATTGTTGATGTAGGTAATTCTAATTTTACATTAATAGGTGCTTCTGCTAACCAAGCAGGAATAAAATTTACAGCAACAGGACCAGGAAGTGGTACAGGCATTGCAAAACTTTCACCTACTAGTGTAAACGCAGAAGAAGATACAGCAGAAGGGTATTTAGATTTTGAAGCAGCAGCAACTGAAATAGTTACTGATGTTGCCTTATCTGATCCAACTAATTTTAGTGTAACAACAAAATTAACTGATACACGTACTTCACAATGGGGCGGAGGTGACTATGCTACGCCTGGTACTAAAATTACGCACGAGGCAGAAGTTACTTGGCCAACTGCAGACGACAGAAGATATTATTTTAACACTGGCGGAGTGATAACATTTGACGCTGACATGATCGGCGCTGTTACAGCTAACTCTAAAAACGATAATTGGAATACTATATTAGCAAATATGGGAACAATTACTTTTGGGAATAGCACCACATCATCAGATGGATCAAGTCCGGGAACAGGGTCAGCAATTGGCAATTACTATGCTAGTTGGGGATTAACAAGCGTTAGTAACCAAGTTACTCTTTTTACAAAAAACGGAAGCGGATTATACGCTGATATAAAATATCAAATTACAGCATGGGAAGAAGCTGCAGGCAATGCATCAACTCCTAGTACACTTAGATTTAGAATAGAATTACAAGACAACGATTTTAGTACCGGCACAGGTGTAGATGAATATGTTACTAATGATATTACAAGCAATGTTAGTGTACGTCATGATACTATATTAAATATACCGTCACCATCATTTACTACTATTACTTCACTTAACGGTGGAGCAGCAACACAAACGTCAGCTAGCCTTACTAGAAATCCAACTGGGCAAACAATAAATGAAGGCGATGATGTTACATTTACTTTACAGGTTAGTCCTGTTGCCAACGGCGCCCTTATAGATTATACTTTATCCGGCGCAGGCATTACTGTCGGCGACTTTGACAATAGCCAAGGCATGGGCGGCCAGTTTACTATGAATGCTGGCCAAGGTAGTGTTACAATAACAGCTAGAGAAGATACATTTACAGAAGGCACCGAGACACTAACGTTAACTGTACCAGATTTTGGAATATCATCGTCAATCATAATTAATGACTCGAGCACAACACCTACTGGTCAACCGCCTCCACCAACTACCACATATGACTTAGTGGGCCCTGCTACTATTGACGAAGGTACTAACAACACTTACTATATTAGTACTACTAATTTCACTGGTACTTTATATTGGACTATTAACGCAACAACAAATGACTTTACAGCGATCAGTGGATCGGTGGCAATTACATCTAACTCGGGCTCTTTTACTCTTAGTACTATTGCTGATACATCAACGGAAGGAAATGAAACTTATTTAATTAATCTTAGAACAGGTTCTATATCTGGACTTGAGGTAGACACTCTAGGAATTACCGTTAATGATACTAGTTTAGATCCAGTATCGACGTATACGGGAGATACCCCGGTTGTTCCAAACATAAGTGTGTCAGCATTTAGCTACCAATTTAATGGCGCCCCAACATACGCTAACGGATATTACAAGTTCCATAACGATTTCTCAATTACAAAGCTCAGTAGTAACCAGACCACCATTGTCGGAGACTGGCTTCCAGATAGAGCACAGGGCGAAGTTGGAGGAGATTACGAAATATTTGTAACGGCAGGCACTCCAACCGTTTATAGCACATATGGGTCTACACCGGTAATAACTCGAGCCGGAGCATCAACTGGGACTTGGCTTCCCATAAGCTCTTCATTAGCCGGATTTAATATAACTAGCTATACAGCAACCACAGGTGATCAAGTTGTTAATATTACTGATACTGTGCAGATAAGAAAAATATTAGAACCATCTAAAACTGACTCTGGATCAGTGTTTTTTGCGGCAATGCACAATGACCTAGGCGGCCTAATATGTTTGACTAATGAAATGATTGTGCAAGAATATAACAAGGGATTTGTTAGAGTCTATGATATTGAGATTGGTGACTTGATTCTTGGGTCTGATGGATATACTGAAGTATTGGACACAATCAAAGATCATCCGCGAGAAGGTTACTGGGTATTAGACGGTTGGTTAGAAATTACTAATGATCATCCAGTCTTAACAGATGCTGGGTGGATACGTGCAGAAGACTACACAGGAAATAAAGAATATAAACAAGTACTTACTGATACTGTGTATATTGAGACAGCAGATGAAGCAATTAAAATATTCGATGCCTCGACAAATATAAGCATGTTAGTCAGCGGACAATATAAAGAACAATCATAATCTTTTCTTGACATTTGGCTTCAAACAGTGTATAATTAATGTTATACCTATGGAGATAATGTATGGACGAGAGATTAGCAAAAGCACTAGAAGCAAGTAAGCTACTTGACACTATAAATCAGCAAAAAAAACTATTACAGCAGCAATACGATGCTAACCTAATTCACTACGAAAACGGCTGTCAGTTTACATCTAGTAAAGAACTAATTAGTTTCTGTCAAAGTTTAATATCATTAGAACAAGATCAAATTGTATTAATCGACGATAACGGTCTACCGTCAATGGTTAGCGACTTGTCTGCATTCACTAACAACTTAGTAAACACGTATGCAACAGCATCAAACAAGTTTTTTAGCGAGTATAATAAAATTAAAAAACAACGGTCGGTTGAAGGTATATTTAATGACTAAAGGAATTCTTGTTTTTGCTTATAATAATGCTGATATTGATTATGTAAAACAAGCGGCATTTCTCGCCGGCAGAGCAAAAGAATATCTTAACCTACCAGTTAGTATTGTAACCGATGAAAAAAGCATAGGCGATAGATACAAAGATTGGTTTGATAAAATTATTATCAGTGATATTACTAACGCATCATCTAAAAAGAAATACTATAACGGCGCAGAACAAAGTACTGTACTGGAATTTAAAAACGACAAACGACCGTTTGCTTACGACCTATCCCCATATGACGAAACACTTATGCTAGACAGTGATTATGTAATAGCAGACGATGTGTTAAAAAATTGTTTTACTAGTGCATATGATTTTTTAATATATAAAGATGCTTTTGATCTTGCAGGCAATAGAGAAACTAATGAATTCAAAGTTATAAGTGAAACAAGTATAGATTTTTATTGGGCAACGTGTGTATTTTTTAGAAAGACACAGTTAAATGAAATATTTTTTAACCTCATTAAGCATGTACAAGAATTTTATACGCACTACAGAAAAGTATACAATATAGTAACTACAACATATCGAAATGATTTTGCATTTAGTATTGCAATACACATAATAAACGGATTTAAAAAGGGAGACTTTGCAAAGCGTATGCCAGGCAAACTATTCTTTACAGCAGATAGAGATATATTACATTCTATAGATAACGACAAATTTGTATTCTTGCTACAAAACAAAGACTCAATAGACACATATAGTCCTTGTAAGTTTGAAGGTAATAGTGTACACGTTATGAACAAGTATACGTTAGAGGAAATTATTAGTGCCTAACTTTATCTTAGTAGCTCAAAACACACAAGACGTTGATTATGTAAAACAAGCATGTGCATTGGCAATGAGTATTCATGCAACAACGCCTGATAGTAATATTAGTATACTCACTGACGATACAATTCCACAACGTTATAAAGAGTTATTTGATAATGTAATAAAAATACCCTGGGGCGATCTTGCAAACAAATATGATTGGAAGATACACAATCGATGGAAGACATATTTTATTTCACCGTATGAAGATGCAATAGTTCTTGATACAGATATGCTAGTACTAGAAGATATTACATCATGGTATAATTTTTTACAAAGTTATGATATGTATATTACATCTACTATATTTGATTACAGAGGTAATAAGATTAAAGATACTTTTTATCGAAAGAATTTTAACAGATATAACTTACCAAACACATACATGGGATTGCATTATTTTAAGAAAAGTGAATTTGCATTAGAGTTTTATACATGGTTAGACAAGATTACTAATAACTGGAAAGAGTTTTATAAACTTAGCGGATCTAATCCAATACAAAATTTTGCAAGCATGGACTTAACAGCAGCTATGGCAATAGATATACTTGACTGTAAGTCAAAGATTACTAATGAAAATGTTTCAGTGCCTAGCTTTACTCATATGAAAGCAAACATACAGGGTTGGAACGAATTAAGAGAAAGTTGGCAAACAAAAGTTGGCACATACTTTACAGATGATGCAGAATTGTATATAGGTAACCATAAACAGTCAGGTATTTTTCATTATACTGAAGATAATTTCTTAACTGATGATATTATACAAGTATTAGAAAAGAGATTAGATATATGATAATTTTAGAAACACCAAAATTTGAACTAGTATATAAGGTGTACTTTGATAAAGATACAGGAAATATTCTTTCAATATCAAATGTAGAACAAGATATAGAAACTAATTTTATTATTGCTATACAAGATGCCCTGCCTTACTTAGATGGAACAAAGAATGTTACTAGACATAAAGTAGTGTATGACATTAGGACTTCGTCATACATTATAGTAGACAAGTATAAAAAACTTGAAATTGATGTAAATGACAACGTTTATAAAATTGAACAACAGGCTAATGCTCAAGTAATAGTAAGTTTTTTACCGCAAACACGCACTTGGAAAGTTGCACTATCAGATAATGCAAAACAGGATCTTCAAACTAAAAAAGAACGCATTAATCAAGCACTACAATTTAGTGTTACACAAAAGAATAATCCAAACATCCTCCATGAGTACTTTACAACAACGGTAGAACGTTTATTAGACAGTCCTATAACACTTGACAGCCAGATGCTGTTTAATATTGACAAATATAGTGTATATACTAATAGGAAGTTCCAAAAGTACTCGTGCGAGGTTGTTAATGAATAAGATTAAAGTTATTGATCAGGACGTAATCTTTTTGTCCTACGATGAACCAAATGCAGAAAAGAACTATGCAGACTTGTGTAACAAATTGCCGTGGGCAAAACGTGTACACGGTGTTGATGGCAGTGATGCTGCACATAAAGCATGTGCAGATTTGTCAGAGACTGAATATTTTGTAACAGTTGACGGCGATAACACTATTGATACTGAATTTTTACAGCAAGAAATTGATCTAGACAAATTAGGTGTAACTCCAGAACATGTGTTTAGTTGGTGCGGCAAAGTACATGTCAACGGACTAATGTATGGTAACGGTGGATTAAAGTTATGGACACGTAAATTTGTACATAATATGAAAACACATGAAAACTCAGATCCAGATGATGCAAAGGGGTTAGTTGAATTTTGTTTTGATGAAAGATACTATCAATTTAATGACAACTATAGTACAAGTTACACTAATGCATCACCTTTTCAATCTTGGAGAGCAGGATTTAGAGAAGGTGTTAAAATGAGCCTAAATGAAGGCGCAAAGGCCTTAGATATTAAAAAAGTTTGGTGGCAAAATTTAGATAGACTACGCATATGGTGTAGTGTAGGCGCAGATGTAGAAAACGGTGCCTGGAGTATACTTGGCGCTAGAATGGGTTGTTATATGACTATGTGTACAGATTGGGACTATGCACAAGTGCGTGACTTTAAATATCTAACAACTTACTGGTTAGAAAATAATTTAGAAAACTTGGATGTAGAAGCAGAAATACTCAAATATGGAACAGACTTAAAATCAGAGTTAGGTTTAGAAATTGCAGATTTAGACGCTGAAGGAAGTAAATTCTTTAAAAGTGTTTATCAAAATACTCCAAGGATTATTAAGAAAAGATGAACAACGAGTTAATTAGAATCAAAGAAATAATGCCTGGTATTGAGCGAGATATTTCTCCTACGTTTTGTTTGGCTAAATGGCACCATGTTACAATATACTTACAAACAGGCGAAACACATAGTTGTTATCATCCAGCACCGCACAAAATTCCTTTAGAAGGACTAGAACAAAACCCTAGTCAGTTACACAATACTCCGCAAAAGAAACAAGAACGTCTTGCTATGCTTAACGGAGAAAAACCAGCAGGCTGTCAATACTGTTGGAATATTGAGTGTATGGGTAAAGACTATGTTAGTGATAGGCACATAAAAACATCTAGCATCTATACGCCAGAACGTATTGAGGAAATAAAAACTAATCCTTGGGATTATGATATAAATCCTGAATACATTGAAGTTAACTTTAGTAATGAATGTAACTTTAAGTGCGGATATTGTCATCCTAAGTTTAGTAGCAGATACTACAGCGAAATAAAACAAAATGGTCCGTACAAAGATAGTACAGAACATCGAAACGATATTGATTGGTTTGAGTTGTACGAAGAAGATGCAAATCCTTATGTTGACGCATGGTGGAAATGGTGGCCCGAAGTTAGTAAGACACTAAACATCTTGCGTGTAACAGGCGGAGAGCCTCTAATGCATAAAAGCACGTGGCGACTGTTTGACGAACTTGAACAAAATCCTAAGCCACATCTTAATATAGAGCTTAACAGTAACATGGGTGTGAAACCCGCAATGGTCCGCAGATTAGTAGAACGTGTAAAAGACTTAAAACAAAAAGGTTGCATTAATAATTTCAAGTTATACACAAGTATTGATACTTGGGGCAAACGTGCAGAGTACACACGTACAGGGCTAGACATAGAACTTTGGGAACGTAATTTAGATTACTATCTAACAAGTACAGGTTGGCCTGTAACTTTTATGGTTACGTTTAATTTGTTTGTAGTTACAAGTTTTGATTCATTGTTAGAAAAGATATTAGAGTGGCGTACAAAATACAATACTGATGCAAACGAAACGCAGTGGCAGCGTGTAAGATTTGACACTCCGTATCTCAAAGAGCCATTACAGTTTGATATGAACATATTGCCCAAAGATGAGTTTTTACCTTACATGGAAAAGCATCTAAAATTTATTAAAGATAATATGGACGATAATGACCGTACTAAATTTAGTTCATTAGAGTATGAACGCTTCCGGCGAACAATTGACTATATGAAAAATACAACGTATGACCAAGATAAAGTAGTTAAAGGTATGCGTAATTTTTATTCTTGGTTTACAGAATATGATAAGCGACGAAATACTAACATAGTAGAAACTTTTCCTGAACTAAAAAAGTTTTACGAGGACTGTAGCAATGTCTAAGAAACTAAATTTTGCATATCAATGGATAGGTCCAAAAGGGCCTATAACTAATAATAGGGTACCAACAATAGTAGACCTGTTACACGCACAATTTAAGAAAAGTGCCCCTGGAGATCTAGTACAAGATCCACATTTCTTTAGTAGATTTAATAATGATGCAAACTTAGTAAGTTGTTTTAACATACCCGAAGGTAAGTTTTTATATGAACTAAATTTTTCATCTTATCATTATAGAGATTGGAGAAAATTGTTTAGTATTAATGACGGACCGTTTTCCGATCAGTTAAGGGAACCTGGGCAAATAGATTACCTCCTTGCAAACAACGGTTATTTTTTAATTACAATTTTATTTGAAGGTTGGGCGCATGATCAATTATTTGATGAAATGTCAAAGTTTTTCACTCATTATAACATACCGTTAGACAGAGTAATTTATGTTACTAACTGTCACAATGTGTCTAAAATATATAACAAGTATTGCATTAAAAGAAATGTACAGACTAAACTTAATGTAGAACACTTTCCTACATTTAGATATGATAGAACAAATTTAGAAGAAGTAACAAAAAAGTATGTTACAACTGAATACATATGCGGACCAAGAGAAAAAGACTTCTTATGTTTTCAAAGACGGTATAATGATCAGCGTCTTGCATTTTATATAGAAATGCATCGTAGTAATATGTTAGACAAGTTTTATATGAGCATGGATGCATCACAGCCCGAAAGCGGCCAGTCTTTTGAAAGCAACATGGCACACTTAGCAAATAGAAGACCTGAACTTAATATTACACAACAAGAAATAGTAAATGCAAAACATAGGTTACCACTTATATTAGATACTACAAATTTTAGTTCGTATCCTATGGAAGAAACACAGTTCAGTACAGAGCATTACTACCAAAATTCACTTATAAATATTATACAAGAAACTTATTTTTACAGTCCAGAAATACATTTGACTGAAAAAACATTTAAACCGATTGTATTTAAACAACCGTTTATAATGATAGGAGCGAAAGGATCATTACAACATTTAAAAGATTTAGGATTTAAAACATTTAATGATTTTTGGGACGAGTCTTACGATATGCAAGATGACTCGCAACGTATGGCAAGTATCTTTAAATTAATTAATAAAATATCTAATTGGACACAAGAACAAAAAATACAACTAACAAAAGATGTAAAGTCTATTCTTGAATATAATTGTAAACACTTTGATACAATGAAGCACCAAGAAATAGATTTATTTAAGGAAAAATATGGAAACTAAAATGAAAAAAATACTTGTATGCGGAGCCGGAGGCTTCATAGGATTTCATCTAGTTAACAAACTAGTTGAACAAGGTCATTACGTAATTGGCGCAGATATAAAACAACCTGCATTTGCCGAATCACAAGCAGCCGTTTTTCACGAAATAGATTTACGAGATCCAGGCTTTGTTGCAGATGTAGTAAAAGCTGACCTAGACGAAATATATCAACTTGCGGCTGACATGGGCGGCACTGGATACATTGGTATAGGCGACCATGATAGTGATATTATGCATAACAGTGCATTAATAAATTTAAATGTATTGCACGAAGCAACTAAAAAAGGTATTAAAAAAATACTTTACACAAGTAGTGCATGTATCTATCCTGAACGCAATCAGTTAGATCCTAATAATCCTTACTGTGAAGAGTCTAGTGCATATCCAGCAGAGCCTGATACAGAGTACGGTTGGGAAAAATTATTTAGTGAAAGGCTGTATCTAACACATAAGAAAAACTATGACATTGATGCAAAGGTTGTACGTTTGCATAATGTATTTGGCCCGTACGGAAGTTGGGAAGATGGCAAAGAAAAAGCACCCGCGGCACTATGCCGTAAAGTTGCCGAAAGCAACGGCACTATAGATATATGGGGACCAGGAAATCAAACCAGAAGCTTCTTATATATAGAAGAATGTGTAATAGGCTTACAAAAAATTATGGCAAGTGATATTACTGTACCTGTTAATTTGGGTAGTGAAAGAATGATTTCTATTAATGACCTAGCACAACTTATAGGCCAAATTGCTGGAAAAAATACACTTAAAATTAAAAACATTGAAGGACCAGTTGGCGTAATGGGCAGAACAAGTCATAATAAACTTATTGAAGAATTACTAGATTGGCGTCCAAGTGAAGATTTAGAGTATGGACTTAAACATACCTACGCATGGATAAAGGATAAAGTTGATGAGCGTACATAGTAAAACAGGTAAAAAATGGTCACATGACTTAGCATATAAAAATGTACAAGACCTAAGTACAGTAGACCTTGAAAGTAAAGAAGTTATTTACTATCATCATCCTTATGACTCGTTAATGGAAAATGTTCCGTTAATAGATGCACTTCATGAGCCAAACTGGAATCATATTAAACGGTTTGAAAACGTAAAATTAGTTCATGAAAATGATAGTGAAACATTTAGTATTGACTTTGCAGAAGATCTAAAAAACACACTAGTAAAATATAGTCTAGGATTAGATGATATCAATGTAATTGTTATGGATGAAAATCACAAACGCTTTTTACATAGTTATCTTGGTAAGTATGGCAGAGATTGTAATATTATTGTAGATAATTATCTTTTGAAAGAAGTTACAATACCAGAATCGCACAAAGCAGAAATAACACATAAATTTAGTAGTCTTAGTCGTAATTACAGAGACTGGAGAGCAATGCTATACATTAAGTTATTAGATGAAGGTGTATTAGAAGAATATTTTAAATATAGTTTCTTTAATATATGGCCCTATCAAAGTCCGCCCAAAGTATTTGGAGTAAAAGAAATTGTTACAGACTTAGAAAAACAAAATTTTCCAACAAGTAAAAAAGCATATCGTTGGTTAAAACAATGTCCGCATGAATTACATACAGGCGAAAACGTATTAAACAAATGGTCAAATATTACATATGACACTATACTGTCTACAGACTTTCATGTTGTAATTGAAACGCATTATGACCAAACCTATTATACTAATAAAAATGAATATAACAAAGATTATGCCCCAACAAGTATTACAGAAAAAACCTATAAAGCAATAGCATGTAAGAAACCGTTTGTTGCGTTTAGTACACCTTATATGTTAAATGATTTACGTAGTCTAGGATTTAAAACTTTTGCACCCTATATTAATGAATCCTATGATGTAGAAACTGATAACAAAAAACGGATAAATATGATTGTAAACGAAATTACTCGCATTTGCAATCTTCCTCCACAAGAGTATGCAGATGTACTAGAAGGTATAAAAGAAATTACCGAGTATAATTTACGTAAACTTGTAGAGAAACAGAATGCACAATGAGATATATCAACATTTTAATTCGCTAGACATTACACCGAATAATGTGTGTAATGATCCTACGCCTATTTGGACTATAGATAATTTTTTACCACAGCACGTATATGATGCTGTAGTTAATGAAATTGATGATATACCTAATGCACAATGGAGTACATTTGAAAACAGTACAAGTAGCAGATCGGAATGTAGAAATCCTGTAAATGCACCATTGATAGAAACACTACAAAACACTTTTAATTCAAGTAAGACAATTAACTGGCTACAAGAACAAGTAGGAGTATCGCATCTTGTTCCTGATCCGCATCTGCGTGGCGGAGGACTATGTAGAATACACAGCGGATCTAAGTTAGACTTACATACAGATTTTAATTGGAATGATCAAATTAAACTAAACAGGCAAGTAAATTTAATACTTTACTTAAACGAAGACTGGAATGACTCTTGGGGCGGAGACTTAGAATTCTGGGATAATGAAAAAACAAAATGTATGCACACGCTTAAACCTAAGCCGAACAGACTTGCATTTTGGATTTATGACACAGATCTTGTTCATGGCTTTCCTAATGAGTTGCACACACCTAAAGGCGTATCGCGAGATAATTTGATATTCTTTTATTATACGAGCAATGGTACATGGGAAAAAGAGCCAAGACGATCTCAATTTATGTGAGGTAGTATGTCAAATTTTCATCTTGGCGCAAAAACATTTATAGACAAACTAGATATCAACGATTCTATTATACTTGAAATAGGAAGTGAACGCGGTGAAGGATCAACAGCATGGTTTGACGCTGTAGCAAAAGATCTTAACAAAGAATTTTACTCTGTAGATGTTACAGACCATGCATCTACTACATTAGCACATCTAAAAAACACTAATCTTATTGTTACTTCGGCAGGATCTGTTTGGACAAAAGATAATCTTAATAAAAAAATTAGTGTATTATATCTTGACAACTATGATTGGATTAGTACTATGAATAATATACGTCCTGTTGAGCAAGAACTAATTAATGAATACGATAGTAGAGGCGTTAACATGTCTAATTTTGATTGTCAGCGTGAACATTTAGAACAGATGATAAACTGTATGCCTTATATGGATGAACAGAGTATTGTAATTTGTGACGACACCCCATTTGACAAATCATCAGGAGTATACTTCGGAAAGAATGGCCCTGTTATACCGTATCTAGTAATTCACGGATATAAAGTTTATAGATTTGAAAACGGTGTTATACTTACAAGAGGTATGTAATGAAATATCAGTTTTATCAAAGTGACAGATTAAATTTAGACCATGTATCTGAAATAAAAGAAGTGCGTTCGTACAATCAATTTATAAAAAGATATAAAACAGATAACATAGGTATAGGATTTGGACAGCCTAACGAAGAAGGATGTATTTTTCCTATCGAAGTTTCTAAAATGTCATATCAGTGGTCTGGCGATTTAGGAACAACTGATTCATTTAATACACTCCTAAATATTCCACAAGGTATTATTGATGCCACCCGCCAAAACATAGTAAGAATTGCAATCATAAGCATTGTAGAAGGCGACTCATTTATAAACGACAACTGGAATACATTTAAAGCACTACATCATGACATGGAACAACGACAATTACCTTGTAAGAGTGTTATTATTGTTAGCGGCAATTTAAAATTAAATGAAGAATATTCAGCATGGTGTGAGAGCACAGGCGTATATCCTATGTTAGAAGTACAAGGCGGAATAGAATGGGATGCCAAACTAGCGTACAAACAAGACAGTCTTGTAATTGACACAGTATTACGTGATTGGAGTAGCATTGCTCTAATAAACAGCCTTAACAGGGCACCTAAAGAACATAGGAATAAACATGTGCTATGGCTAGAAGAAAAAAACTTTATTAAAGGAAACTTGATTTCAGGACTAGGGCATCATGTTGATGTTTTAAATCCTATAGAACACAGTTTAGGAAACGTATGTAATAGAGACATCTATGAAAATAGTTTATTATCCGTAGTTACTGAATCACACTTTTACGAATCAGGACTGTTTATTACAGAAAAAACATTTAGGTGTATTGCAATTGGGCATCCTTGTATTGTATTAGGACAGCCTGGTATATTAGACTACTTTGATAGCATAGGTATTAACTTGCGTTTCCCTGGTTTAAACACCGCCTACGACAGCGTACAAGACCCTACAGTGCGTTTTAATATGTTCCACGATACAATACAGCATTGGATACATATGGAGCGTACAGAGCGTTACAAATTGCTTAAACGATGGCAATCTATACTAAAAAAGAACGCACACGTATACAGTAAGATTAATTTTAAACATCAAATAACTGAAAATATTCTAAAATCAACTGAAGAATATTTCTTGACTAAAACATAAAAAAGTAGTATAATAGTAAGATGTATGATATAGTGTTTGTATCACCGAAGAATAACCGACCTCAGTACAATACATTGTGTACAAGATACCCCACGGCTAAATTTGCAACTAGTTTCGAGCAAGCACAACGTAAAGCTCTTAGCGATATGTTTTATGTAGTGTGGGATGATTTAGCTGTAAGTGATACATTTAACTTTGATTACGAAGTGCCTGAATGGGATAAAAAATATGTACATACATTCTTAAATGATAGTTACTATGACGGCATTTGTTTAGTACCAAAAAACGTACATGTTTCAAGTAGAGAAATAAAACATAGGTTCTTTGTAAACAAAAAAGAAGTTGACATTGTAGCAAGTATGCCTGCAAAGTATGACGTTTTTGACATAGATACATATGAAGATTATGAAAATGCACTTGAAAAGTGTAATACTAATATGTTTTGGTGCATATGGAAGAATGTAGAAGTAACCAAAAGTGTCATACTAACGTCATACTTTAGTCATCATAATAGTTATGATAGAAATGAAAACCATGTGTACAAAAATTTATGCAATGATGAAGAAAGTTATCACGGCGGGATAGTACTTGCATCTATTAATAAACCGTTATCTAAAAGAGAAGTAGAACATAGATTTTTAATTAACAGAAAAGAAGTTGATGTTGTTGCTAGTAGATACAGATATCCGAGGCATGTTATTAGCTCGTATGAAGAATACGAAAAGGTGTTAGCAAACGAAACTAGCCCATTATTTTGGCTTATATGGGATAACGTTTCTATAACAGGTAGCACAATATTTGACTTGTACTATAATCCTACAGATGGCAGATACGATGCCGATAGAGAAATGCATCATGTGTACCAACACTTATTCAGAGGCGAAGAAACATACCACAACGGTGTTGTGTTATCAACAACTAAACACCAACTAGGCAGACGAGAATTTAATAGTAGATACGTAGTTACACGCAAAGAACATAAACAATTAGTATCAGAGCCGTTGCCGTATGATGTTGCATTTATTAGTTATAAAGAACCAAATGCAATCAAACATTTTGAAAAACTACAAAACAAGATTAGACAAGAAGATTCTAGAATAAATTTGCGTTGGGTAAGAGACATCAAAGGTATTCATCAAGCACATAAAAAAGCTGCAGAATTATCTACAACAAGAATGTTTTTTGTAGTAGACGGAGATGCTGATATGTGTGATGATTTTACATTTGATTATCAAGTACCGGTATGGGACGAAACGACTGTGCATGTATGGAGAAGTATAAATCCTGTTAATGGATTAGAGTACGGAAATGGCGGCGTCAAATTGTTGCCAAGACTACTTACACAAAATGTAGATGTTAACACAACTGACATGACTACTAGTATTAGTGAT
>TARA_R110001606_G_scaffold78348_3_pt1 | contig 42054 bp, 50 predicted proteins | sample TARA_R110001606 | Tara Oceans TARA_R110001606 (sample SAMEA4398315) | marine metagenome | biome: Polar Biome; feature: [SRF] surface water layer (ENVO:00010504); material: water (ENVO:00002006), including particulate matter (ENVO:01000060) such as... | depth 5 m
CCTGGTCTTAGTGGGAGCAAAAAGCCAATTGAGTTCGATGACTTCAGGCAGCGTTCACTAACCAAGACTTTCTCTAACCACGTTAAGAGCAGCCATGATACGTACCGCCCCTTCAGCACTGAGCATGACCAGTATTCGAGGTTGGGTGACAACACATCGATGGGCAAGTACATGGAATCAATTGCCGACATCAGTTTGTATGAGCGTGAGGTTCGTAAGCTGTCTGGCAAGACTAGCACGATGGCACGTAAGCTAGAGAGAGCGTTACTCAGTACGCAGAAGCGTGATTGGGATGTTGCTCGTGAGGTTGGAGTGCTTGACCCGAAGCGATTGAGTCGGGTGGTGACAGGCAGTAGGAATGTATTCCGTGAGAGAGAAGATCGGAAAGAGGTTGATACTGCGGTCAGTGTGATGATCGATCTTAGTGGCAGCATGGAAGGATACGAGGCTCGGTTGGCGCAGCAGGTTGCCATTGCGTTGAGCCTAGTGATGGAGAAGGCTGGAGTTAGCTATGAGGTATTGGGGTTTAACAATTACTTTTTACACAGTGGTTCTGCAACCACCGTTGGAGCAGGTAACTTTAGTAACGACCTTGCCGGTGGTGCAAGTGTCCGTCGAGCGTTTATGCAACGTGCCAAAGACTCATTGAAGGGATCAGATCAGTTCTCACGGTATGAACCTGTTCAGTTGTACGAATTCAAGGGATTTGATAAGCGTCTAGTGCAAGAGCGTTTGGGATTGGGCGTTATCAATCGACTAGCAGGTGGTCACAATTCAGACTCGGAGGCAGTGAGTGTGTCGGCAGGTCACTTGAGGCGCAGACCAGAGAAGAAGAAGATCATGTTCGTACTCTCAGACGGTCAGCCCTGTGTGTCGTGTGACTTTGGAAGTAACCATCTAGCGCAACACCTACGCAACCAAATCAATGAGGTTGGTAAGCATGGTATCGACTGTGTAGGGATTGGGATTCGCAGTGAGGCAGTGAGACACTTCTATCCAAACTATGTAGTAGTGAGAGATTTGGAAGACCTACCCAAGCAAGCGTTCGATCAGTTGGCTAAGTTGCTAGTGGGTGATCGCTTCAAGGTAGACAACTCTGAGCTAATGACAAACACGGCAGTCAGATGAGAAAGCTAGTCAATGTAGGCACTGTCAGAATGTACTGGCTGAGTTGGTATCCCAAGGTCGGGATGTGGCAGCCGTTTTGGGTGGCCGTGGCATCAAGGGTGAGAGCCAGAAATGTGAGAGCCAAGGATAGAGAAGCAGTCGTGAAGATTTGCAACGAAGTATATACGTTAATGAAACACATGAGGAAAGACAAATGAGCAAAGATGATTTCAATTCGAAGGTAGGTAAGAGTGCGTTGGATGGTCTGTTAAATCGTAAGAAGCCTGTGGTTCAGGCCACCCCCTTGAGTGAGGGTCGGTATCCTTACGGTGTAGATAGTAGCCGCAATGATTGGGACTCAGACTTCAGAGGCTATGACAGCGATGCATTTGCAGGGCGTAGTAGTGGACGCAAGTTCGAACCGAGCTATCAGACTTCAGACGTTAAGACGACGCAGCCGAAGTGGTTGCAAGGCAAGGCTCGACTCGCTAGCAAGGGTGATGCGAGTGGTCAGCTAAGGTTCGAGCAGGATGGTAGGCTCGCTATTGTTGGTGAGAATGCGATACGTAATGTTAAGGTTGCAGTTCGAACCAAGATACTGGATGAGCTACGCAGTCGTGGTGTCCACGTTAAGCTAGGGGAAGATCATGTGATCGATGCGTTCGTTAATGACCTGCTCATTGGTGGGTCGTGCCAAGTTAAGAAGAAGACAGGCTCAGGATTCTTGACTATACAGAGTGAAGATTGTTCTAATGACTTTGCAGATGACAACCTGCAATTCAACTTTGACTGAATGGGAGTAGCACTATGACAACAAAAAATGGGATGGGAACCACTCATACAATACCACAGAAAATGTCCGGTACTGGATCGATACATGACATTGCTAGTGAGCATCAAGATCGAGTCATTACGTTTGCTAGAGATTGTCAATTTGCTGTAGTAGATGCAAATTATTATGGGGGCAAAGGATACACTACGCACAAAACAGAAGCCGCAACAGCCAAGGCAGCTATAGCGAGAGGTGATTATATTTTTGAGATAATTGATGTAGTTGGTAAGACTTATGGATTTGATAAGTATGATTTAACTTTAACCAAATGTCAGCAGGAGTAGCACTATGATAATAACAAGCATACGCCTAGAAGATTATGGTGTTGATGTCACAGCAGAAACAGATGATAACGAGGAGACATTTACTGTTCAACTATGCGACAACAAATATCGATCCGGTTTAGGGTGTTGGATTACGACTTCTAAGAGTGGCGGTGACATTAACGAAGATGATTACCCAGACTTTGATATGAGTGCAATCATTGAAGCAGCAGAGCAACACGCACTAGCAGAATTTAAAGCTAATTACACGGAGACTACAATAGACTTCCATTGCGCTATTAATGATTGCCATGTAGTTATGCGAACAGACAAAGCTGGCGATGTTGAGTTAATCATTGAGGACTGTGGGCATATTGGTAGCTATGACAGACGGTATAGAGAAACGGGTGTGACATTTGACAGTGAAGAAGACGCACTGGAATATGCTGATACTTTCAGAACAGATAATGAACACCAAGATTGTGACGGCCTGTATGCCTTCATGCAAAAAATACAAGGGGAGTAAGACACATGGAAATTAACGTAAAAAGATGGGCTAAGAATGAAATTACTCGGTACTACTTAACCGATGAAGCTGGAGAAGATTTAGGTTTTGCCCAAGAAGTGACTGTAACGAGAGGGAATAATTCATCATATGACCAACATAGAAATGCTAAAGGTGATATTTATGACACTAAAGAATCTCATACAGTTGAAAGTGATGATGTTTATAACGCGATAACATTTTCAAATGTTACAGGCCATCGAGTACTGGACTTTACCAAACTAAGCAATGCCGCAGGGGGAGAATTTTATAACCCTTGGGCTAAAAAAGGAGAGAAGAAATCAGGCTTCAGAAAACCTACATCTATCAACACTGAATTGGGAGTAACAGATGACTAAGTTTACAAAGAAAGAGCTTTGGGCAAACCAAGTAGGGTGTTGGAACTTTGAGCTAGATGAAGATGAGTTGCTTGCAAAAGCATTGGCCGTTGGTTTTGTCACGCCAGTACAGGGTAAAGATGATTTGTATTTAGTTAATGATGATTACAAGAGCAAGGGTGGAGAATCAGATGTCTGAAGAAAAAAGAACGATGGGTGATATTTTTTTGGAGTATGAAGCGGAACTACTAGCGAAAGCCAAGGCATACAGTGCATCACCACAAGCTGCCATTGATGATGCCAAGCGTACTAAAAGAGTTGAGCTTGAAGAGAAGCGTAGAATCGCTTGGGAAGAATCATTGACTCAAGAAGAACGTGAAGAACACTTTGGGAGGGATGAGTAATGCTAACAAGAATGCAGGTTAATGGGTCGTCGATCAGTCGTTTTCGATCTCAGTTTGAAGTGCTACTCGATGCACCAGAGGACACGGAAAGCCTACCCTCAGTGCAGGTATATCACTTAACGCTAGATAATGAGGGGGAAGTGCTGTCTGTACCAGTGGAGGTGGGTAGTGACAACAAAGTGAAGGGAGTTAGTGAGGGTGACTACTTGCGTGTAGAAGTAGAAGGGCCGAGGTCTGTTGATAAATCGTTGTTACCTAACAAGTTCATTGGTTTTATGCAGGTCGATTCATCAGGATACGACAACCACAGATACAGTGTACGTTGCTTGGTTGATGAGTGTTGTCACATAAAAAAGCTCCCAACAGCCATGTTGTTAAGGGTTTTTGACACAACTAAGGAGTTAGTAGAACTAGCAAAAGAAAGGATTGTTGTTGCACTTTAGAGTTAGGTAGACACACCTAAATTATTAGTGTCTTTGGCGTAAAAAGGCACACCTAAATTATTAGTAGTTGTCAAAGGGTGTGTAAAAAGGTACACTATTTGTACTGTAAACGATACAAGGGTGACACCTTGACCACATCGCTACAGAAATCAACAAACGATGGAGAAAGCAATGGTTACATTATCAGGTTTAGTGGATGCTATTAATGCATTCAAATCATATCACCACACATTGTACAAACACTTCAGGCCACTCGGTCAATTCACTTTGAGACGTTACAGATCGGTTAGTTTTTGCTCTTATTCATCTACGAGGAATGTGACATGTACAGCAATCGAATAGATTACAGATTTATTGGTAGCAGACAATTGTCTACGACACTCATGCTTTGTTTTGAGAACTTCTTTCCGAAAACCAAGTTTAAATACAAGATGAATCAATCAGTATGTAGTAGTTTCGTTACGCTACAACAAAAGCATGGTAAGGCATCTACTCGAAATCCCAAAGTGGGAGTTGAGATTCCCGTTCTTCTATTAGATAAACTAAATAATTAAACAAAGGTATAGTTACATGAAAGAATATTAAATTTTTAAATAAATCAATATGAAGTGGAGCAAATGATGGAAGAAGCAAACGATAAGATAGGCATGTTAAGCGATAAGATTACTCGCTTGGAAGCTAAGGTAGATTTACTCATACAGATAACAGCGAGTCAATCTGGAAAAGTAGAAACAAAAGCACCGATTGGTCGGTCGCTTGAAAGGTTGACAACAAAGCAACACGCTGCGTTGCAAATGCTGTTCGCAGGTTGTTCAAACGCTGACATTGCAGAGCGATTCGAAGTGAGTCAAAACACTGCCAAGGTATACGTTCGTGGTATAGCTAACAAGATCGGCGTTAATACTCGCAATCAGATAGTGCTTAAATGTTTCGATGACTATAAAGAGATCGAAGAAGATGAGTATCGCTTACTAAGCGGTGGCCTTCCGAAGCATTGGGCAGAAACCTTTGAAGTACCCGACCCATACAAGGCGTTGTACGCCATCAAACAGAGGTAGAGTTATGGGTAGAGTAACATTATTAAATAACGCGCAGTTAATGAAGCGAATTAGCCGAGAGTACACGTTTGGAGATGCGTGTGACTCTTATCTTGATCATCGGAGGGTACTGGGTGAAACAGATGTTAGTAACATCCGTCGGCTCAATGTTGTCTTGCAAGAAATCAAGCTCAACGAGATCAGTCGGCGGTTCATTCACAATCAAATTGCGGAGCCAATGTATGCGATGGGTTTGTCTGACTCAACCATCCGTCGATTCTTAACTACTTGTCAGACTGTGCTTAACCACGCTCACTACATGGAGTTGACTGACAATCAGGTGAAGGTGGACAAGCCGTCGGAGGGTGCGCCAAGAGACGTATGGATAACGCTTGAAGAGGTCGATCAGTTCATTGGTCACTGTCACCCTAAATTCAAGGCGTTTGCAACTTTCTTGTTCTTCACGGGTTGTCGATTGGGTGATGCATTGAAGTGTAACTGGACTCATTTGCATGATGGTTGTGTGCTATTCAAAACGCGAAAAGGAAAGGGCATACCAAGGAAGCGATACGTGCCGCTCCACGAAAAAATAGTGGCTGCGGTAGGTGAGCCTGAAGTCAGTGGATACATACTCAAGCTCAATGGCAGGGGGTGGAACAAGAGTGAGGTTTACCCCTACTGGAATCATGCAGTTGAAATGTGCTTGGCTGACACTACTAAAGGTAGTGCATCGTACGAAAGGTTTCATGGGATAACACCTCACGGGGCCAGACATACTTTCGCTTCACTACTAATAATGAATGAAGTTTCTGAGCGCGATGTGGCTGAGTTGCTAGGCCATTCATCGATGGACATGATGAAGCGATACACTCATTTGAGTACCTCTCATCTGAAAAAAGCGATACTAAAGCTAGGTGTTTAACGGAAACACCTTGGACACATCCGAAAGGTGTGTTGAAAATTACCCCAGACACTCAAAGTCTCTGTCATTCGAATCACCAAAAATGGCGGAGAGCGAGGGATTCGAACCCTCGATACGGATTAACGTATACACCCTTAGCAGGGTGGGTGTGTCACACCCGATAGGGGACTAAGGTAGTGTTGAAAGGTGTCTCAACAATCCCAATAGGGTACTAAGGTAGTGTTGCAAGGTGTCTCAAAAATGTATACAATCAGGTTAGGAGATGAAAGATGACAACTAAAAGCAATGGTAAAAGGCTTTCTGAATTCGATAAAAAGGGTATAAATCTTAGTATCGAAAAGAGTCTCAAGAGTTTGATAGGTCTCGCTAAGTCAGATGAGATTAGTCAATTGTGTCGCGACGAGATCGAGGACATCATTGATGCGCTCATTGATATGAAGTGTTAAGGTAACCTTCTACAAAAGATCATGTGTGTGTGGGGTGGCTGAAAAGCTGCCCCTTTTTTTTACCTAAGCCTCTGCTCCTTCTGCGATCTAGTATGCATCGCACTAAACAATCTATCAGTGTTAGCTCTTGAAAACTTGTAAGCATACTCATATGCATCCCTCACATTCATTCCCTCTTTCTTCATAAGCGTAGCCGCATTCTTGTTAATTACTTTCATGCTACGACCTGCCATTAAAACAACACTAATCATTTAAAGTACCCCTCTGAGATACCCCACGCTTTATAGAAAACAGTGAAGTCATCCAGTGAAATAAGTACGTATGAGTCCCCAATTTTCTGTCGCGATCTCCTGTTAATTACCACGGGGTACTCACCTACGGCTGCATTGCGAAGCGCTTGAGCATATGCAGCAGGGAAGGATAGTTTCTCCACTCTTTTTGCCTCGACCGCTAATGCAGGTACGCCCATTAAATCACACGCACCTACTGTATTTTTCATTGTAGGGTCTTTCGTATAGAGAGAACGGAACACTTCGACACCAAGTTTCTCACTGAAATATGCACACAGATCGCGTTCAAACTGATCACCTTTCGCTTTAACACCTTTGATTGCCATTAGTCTGGGTCATCCCAATCGAGTTTATTTTTGCAGGGTGTGCAAATGAATTTATTTTTGGGTCTTGGCAGGGTTGATTTGCATATCATGCATGGTCGAGACCATTTAATTACCTGACTGCGCCTTGATGCTACGTGTTTTTCTGAGTGAAGGTTTGCTATTCCCTTGGCTACGAGGATTCTTTTAACTGTATCGACGCAGACGCCGACATGATTAGCCAGTGTTTTGTAGGTCATTCTTCGCTGGGTGTGAATCTTCCCAATATCTTCCATGACTATGGGGTGATTACTACGTAGCCACTTGACCTGTGCGGCTGTCATGCTGCTCGCCTTTGCCATTTTATACACTCTTTAGGTGTCACAAGGATACACACATAAGGTGTCAGTGTCACCTATTGAAATCAGGTGTCTTTGTTACACACCTACAATGCATTTAAACTACCTTATTCTTAGCCTCATACTCCCTTGTCGCGGCCTCTATCTTTATAGCCAGATCAGACCCTTGCTCTACCTCAAACTTTGTCAGTCTTACTTTGCCGAATGCTTGTAGTGTTTCAATCGTATCAATCATTTCCTGCGGCATAAGCGATCTATTAACTTTGGCATCTCTCGTCAACTTAACTACGACCATTCTCTTCATTTTAAATAACCTGTGTTGCTCTGACCTAGAAGAGGGGAGTCAGATGGAGGGGGAGTGCTAACGACTCCCCCATCGGACGACCCTTCTGGTCTACGCAAAGTTTTTTTATAGTCTTTCCGGTTCTTATTAATATATAAGGGGGAGGGAAACCGGAAAGAATAACGGACAACACCCATTTTCCCTATACATATCATACACTTACAGTATCAAAAACCGTCTCATAAATAATTAACTTGAGACGGTTTTATCACCCCAGAATCAGGTAGTTTGTGGGCTTTCCGCGAGTGCCTTCGCTCACAGATTTCACCGCTAACCGACCTTCATTAAGCAGCTTAGTGACTGCACCTTTAAACAGAACCTTCCCTGCCTTGCTCTTGTAGTCTTGTGCAAGATCACGCAACGAGTAACCGCAATTGAACACGCCCACCAACTCACGCCCTGCACTCTTGACCATGTAATAGATTTCATCGTACAGATCATTGAAGTCTGGATGCTCATCAGCCATCGATAGAGTCTTGCCCTCATCGACAATCACACCCGTATCAATCAACTCTTTAATTTTCGCGTACGTAACTGTCTTGCTAGTAAACACATGGCTCAAAATATCCTTGCGCGTATTAAGCCCCTTGCGTATAGCCTCGATCACCATGCCCTCGGTACTCACATCTGCTGGCTCAACTCGTGAGCCATCGATCTCATCAGTGCGATCAACGAGCAAACCCGACAATGGTTCTCGTATCATCCAATGCGTACTAACATCGCCGCCAAAATTCTCCTTGCCGAGTCCGGCCATGAACACATTGTTGTTACCCACTAGATTAAGTCTGCTAGATACCTCTTCGCATACTTCTTGTGATGGACGCCAGATAGGGATAGCGAAGCGTGATGAGTTGACGATGTTACTTGCTCCCCGAATCTTCCCAATCGCGCCTTGTGGTGTAGTGGGAGCTACGCCCATGTCGTCCTTACGTAGATGGTGCGTGAAGATAACTGTAGCACCCGTTTTGACTGCTATGTTCTGCGCCCACTTGAGCGCTCGGTCAGCAGCTACGTTGTCTTCGTCGAAGCGCCACTCGAAGAAAGACTGCAATGGATCAAAAACAACCATCGCCAAATCTTCCATCTGTATTAATGTGTTACGCCAATCGTCAGCTTCTTGCGTGAACTTGGGTGCGTCGAACTTCTTAGTACCAAAGTTCATAGCTGTTTCAAGCTCTGGAATGGGGATGACTATTAGTTGGTCGGGGAATCCTATTCGCCTGTACGCAGGATCAAGAAATTCAAAGCGACGCATCAACTCATTACGATCATCTTCTGCCAAGAACATCACTACCTTGCCATTCTTACGTACAGGATGACCCATGAACATAGGCGTCTGACCTTCCTCTGGACACGCAATCTTCATAGCTAAGTCCATCAGTAAGTACGTCTTACCTACGCCTCCCGACGAAGCAATGACTCCGGGCAAACCTGCTGGGATTAAATCTTTCACGAGCCAATCTCGTTCGGGTGGCGCACCACACAAACCAATCGAATCACACTCAAACATGAGCCGCATGTGTGCGCGAAGCGTTCTCTCTTTATCAGTAATCAAAGACTCTTTACGTACACCATCGGCATTGAACTCATCAGGATTATTTTTCTTGTGCATCTGCATGACAGACACAACAATTATTTTTACCTCATCTTGATCTAGCGGTGGCTTGCAACGCTTCTCGTTTTCAGTGAGCGCAAGTAGAAATAACTCTTTGCCCCAAGCAGCCGGATTATCAACTATCAATTTACCAACGAGTCTTGTCATCATGTCGTTGCGATTTCCTGCGGAAAAATCATCGGGCAGTATGTCGCGCACTACACCATCAACAGTGACTTCTGGCACATAGTCTTCAAACTCCCAATCGGGTAGCTCAAAGGGTATGTCGGACACCTTCACATCCAGTGGTAACTCCCACTTGTAACCGTTGCTTGGATAAACTTTAACAAGTCCACCGTCACCTCTGACATCAATGTTTTTTATACCTCTCCATGTAGTCGCATTTTTAATCACTCGTTTCGGATGCTTAAAAAAGTAATGCCGACCCCGTTTTGTCGTCTGCATAACTGGAGTTGTACAACCTAGCTTTTCGAATTCTCTTATAGACTGCTCATCATCACAGTCAACAACGACTATCCCAGATAGCTCACCAGTTATAACAGCAATGCCAGCAGTAGGAAAACGATCCCATAATTCTTCTACCAGTTCAGGTTCTTGCTCAGTCAGTTGATATTCTTTCCACTTAACTAGGGGCTTTTTGTCTTCACCAATTGGGATAACTTGGAATCCAAGTTCACAGTAAGCAACAGCCCATTCTTTTAGATTCATGTGTGTGTCTCTATATTAAAGGAGTTAGATAAAATACTTATTGATATTTAATTTTGGATTTTTAGTCTTCAACACCTCCAATACTTTAGTTGTTACAAAACCTTGATTCGTCCATCTATAAGGTGCTGTTCTGGGTTTGTCAGTTAGTTTAGCCATCTCCTTTGCTCCACCGTGATCTTCAATCAATTTCTGCACATTAAATTTCTTCACTATTTAATCTCTGTCGCTTGCATTAAAAGCTGTATTGTATATGATACACACCTAAAGTACATCAAAGAACACTATTAATAGTAACAGGAGACACCGATGGGAATGGTTGACACACCCGAAAGACCGCAAGATTTTTGTCACTTCGATTCTATTTGCGAGAAATATTACGAAGCAAAGCAAGCGAAGGCTTTAGCTGATCAAGAGTTTAAAGACGCAACCGCCAGAGTTGACGCATTGCTTGAAGCTAATGAAGAGATCAGAAATTCTGCAAACTTTTCTGTGGCTAGAGTGTTAAGTCAGTCATATAAATGGGACAAACAAATGCTAACTAACATAGCTCACTTACATACATCACCTCTTATAGAGCTGTCTCCTTCGGTCAATAAAAAAACATTTGATGATGCTGATGTAGATGATCAGCTAGCTCTGATGCCAGCATTAGAAATTAAGCCAACGAACAAAATATCAATCACAAGAATATAAATAGGGACTGACATATGACATTCAAAACAAACAAGACTGATTCCGAGTCGATTAAAAATACTAGTAAGACATTGATCTATGCGCTGCACGGATTTGGAAAGACCACTCAATGCAAAAACTATCAAGAAAAATTTGGTCGGGGTCTTATCTTGAGCGGCGAAGGTGGGTTATCGAGCATCTCTGATACTGGTATTGATTACCTTCCATTTAGCAGTTGGGATGGGAAGCATGATCCCAATACCAATGTCTATTCGTTCCGTGGAATTTGCATGATGATGGCAAATCCTGACTCAGGTTTCGCGTCAGAAAAGTTTACGTGGATTGCCATCGATTCACTCACAGAACTCAGTGACCTACTTATGCGAGAGCTTGAGCGTAAGTACGCTAATGATTCAAACGGATTCAAACTTTGGGGTGACTTCAAACGACAGATGATCGGCTCACTCAAGTTCATTCGAGACCTACCCTATCACGTACTGGTTACTTGTCTCGCTAAAGATGAAGAAGACGATAACGGCAGAGTCTCTTTCTGGCCTGATGTCCACGGCAAGGCAGTCAGCAAGCAGTTACCAGCTTTATTTGATCATGTCTTTGCAGGTCACAGATACACAGAAACAGTAGAGGACGGATCGGTTGTTGTCCATCGTCGTCTGTATGCAGATGAAGTTTACGGTTATCACGGGAAGGTGCGAGACCCACTGCGGCGCATCCCACCCGTTATAAACACAAGCAATGTCGCTGACGTTGTTAGTGCGATACATATGAAGAGCAGTGATTTTAAAACTTGGCGTGAAGCCGTAGGAGTATAAGCAAATGAGTGAATTTCAATTAGATCAACTTGACCTATCGAATGTAGAAGCCGACTCAGGCGAGTCGCGATTGAGAGCAGGTCGATACGTGTGCCGTGTTGATGATGCGTCTCTTGAAAAAGTATCAACTGACGCGAATGGTCGCCGCATACAAGTGAAGTTTATAGACAATAGCGGTCTTGGATTCATAAGTGAGTCAATCAACATCCACTTACCGAAATCCGAAAAGGGTACGGCAATCGGGAAGAAGCAGCTTCTAACGCTGCTCACTCATGGTGGCGACAGTGTACCCACTAGCCCTTCTATTGAAAAGATTCGAGGTGTTAAGGCTGTTGGTGTCAACGTAATTGATGAGGTTTATTACAAAGACGGTGTGCAAAAGATGGGCAGCAAGGTAGATAGCTGGCATCCATATTTCTCGCCAGAGTCGGCAATGAATTTAGGCCCAGCGCCCATGTCGCCAACACCAAGCAAGAGTGCTAACGGGACAGGTATACCTTCGCCCGTTCCATCATCTACATTTGACGATATTCCATTCTAACTCCTGCAAGGCCAATTGTAGCTAGGGGCGTCCACTCCTGTTGAAGCCGATGGTCGGCGGTGCTACGAACCGACCACCTACTTTTTTTACACATGAGAAATATAATGAAAGAACTACGCAAGAAAAGAAAGTACACAAAGCGATTGTCTACCGTGCCATCAGACGTTCAGATTGCCGGATCGCACTACAAAGATATGCCCATCCAGCCAGCAGAATTCAGCCAGAGAAATGGCCTGTCCTTCTTAGCTGGCTGCGTGGTTAAGCGTGTGTCCAGATGCGAAAAGAAGAATGATGGCAGTGATTTTCTAGTAGACCTGACCAAGGCGAAGCATGAAATAGATTTAATCATAGAGTTTAAGTCTAAGAAGTGAAAACGCTGCGTGAGTTTGTTGACTATTTGCAAGAGGACTTGCCGCCCAAGGGCATCGAGTTCACTAAGGATACTGACGAACGTATGTATGTTGGGGCAAGTAGCATAGGCTCAGATTGTGAGCGTCAAATAGCACTAAGGCTTCGCGGATTTCCGCAAGACGTACTGACAAAAAAGCTACGACGTATATTTTCAGTCGGTCACAAGGTAGAGGATGTAGTTGTTGAGAACATCATGTCTGCTATAGCTGCCAACCCTGAGATTGTACTAGAAGATACTGGCCCTGTTCAGCATGAGTACACGTACTTCGGAAAAGTTTGCCGAGCGCATTCAGATGGCATTCTTTATTTTGTGTCTGATCCTACAAGAAAAATTCTGGTCGAGATTAAGACGGCTAACGATGCGTCATTCTCTGCAACTGTACGTCAAGGCATTCAAGTTGCTCATGGCGAGTATTACGACCAGATGCAATTAATGATGGGCCTTGGAGACATGAAGGAAGGCTTGATGTACATGATCAACAAGAATGACTCTCGCTTGTACACCGAGATTATAAACTTTGATCACGCTACGTACTACTACCTACTTCAGCGCATTGAGTTTATTGCGGCTGGTAATGACGAGAAGATTGCGAGAGGCCCGAACGATTGGCGATGCAGTATGTGTAGCTATAACGTGATGTGTTGGACGGATGAACCTGTCCCTGTTGATCGTCGCCACTGCCGCCACTGTAAGAACGCAATTATGACAAGCGATGAAACCCTTTTTGCTACGTGCTGTAGCCCGTCAGTTTCAGTTAATGGTATGACGCAAGCTGATGCTAATAGAGCGAAAGTCTGCGACTACTTTGAAGACCATAGAGGAAAATAATATGAACGGTAAATGGACAAAAGAAAATTTTGAGATACATGACAAAGCTCACCCTGAGATTTATAAGAACTTCTGCAAGTACGCACTTCAAGCTGCGGCAGTAAAAGCTAGGTACTCAGCCAAGTGCATCTTCCACCGAGTTCGATGGGACTCAATGATCATGGATACTATGTCTGAATTTAAAGTAGATGATGGTTGGATTTCACACTACGCCCGTAAGTTTATGGAAGAGAACCCTAATTTAAAAAATTTCTTTGGGACTAGGGTTCGTCGAAGTACGTACCATTCTGAGGTTTAACTAAATTTAAGTAGATAGCTTGCTTGAAAACTGGAGTTGAGCCAGAACTCAATGAAGTCCTGTTGTATGTGAAGATAGATAATGCACTCACCGAGAGCTGTCTTTTATAATTCAACTTCACTACAGGCATTATTAATTAATGTAAAAATTTACAACAAACAGAGGTGCAACGACATGGCTAATGTATACGTAGTAGTTAAGCATGACTGTCATTCCGATAAGATTGTTAAGATTTTTATGGATAAGCAGTCAGCCGCAACTTACAGCGCAATATGCAACGACACTTCACGTATCGACATGAGTGAGTTTTACATAGTTGAAAAGCATTTAGTGAAGCAGAGTTTAGTGAAGAAGGTTGAAGAGGAAATGAGTGATGAGCGCTAGGTGGCCTAGCATACCATCGGACTTTGTTTATCCAGTGTGTCAAGTCTGTGGTGAACCGACACCTATGTTTTCGAAAAAGGGAACAAGGATCACACATGCAAAGCGACTCAAAGCTAAGACTTGCGGAAGTGCAAAATGCTTTGGCGCGATGATAGGAAGACCAAAAACCAGAGGCAACACTAGAGGAACTAATTTTCCTCACACATTAAGTGAGTTGGATTTTGGGTTCCAGTTTTTCAACTTTGATCGAGGACGATTAGAGAGATTCCTCAAAAAGTAACCCTACTTCTTCTTAGGTGCAGGTAGTTTTCTAGTTCGCTTCTGTGCTTTAAGAGGGGCTGCACTATCCTTACGTACACGGGGGCCGCCAATGTTGGGAGAAGCATTAAAAGATTTACTTCGTTTCTTTGCAGTTTTATCCATAGCTTTTGCGGTTATAGTTCCATGACCTTTGTTTAGTTTCCTCCCTTTATCTATACCACTGTTATCAACAAGGACATATCTATTACCCCCCTTTGGTTTTTTTGTTATCTTTGTTACCGACTTTTCGTGTGCCATTATGTTTTTCCTTTTATCTTCTGTTGTCGTTTAATATCCAGTGAATACATCAAGTGATTCATAGCCGTCTATTTCTTCTTCTTAGGTTTTGGTTTAGTATGGGTTAAGTTTTTACTGGCTGCTGTGTGCTTTGCACCTGTCATCAGCTTCCCGTTGCTCTTGTGAGTAGGGCCGTTGTAAGCAGTCCCATTCTTTAAATAATGCGCTACACCTTTCATTTTTTAACCTTCTTCTTAGCTGTTTTGGCTGAGTTCTTAAAGTCCTTGGCACTAGGCGCTCCTTTAGCTCCTTTCTTCTTCATAACCTCGCCTGACCCTGCTTTGATACGCTTACGTTTAGCTTGTATGTTCGAGTACAAACCCATAATTATTACCTTCTTTTTAAAATATGTGGACAATGAATTAAAAAAAAATCTTCACTTCTATTAATTGTGTTCTTCGTTCTACAGTCTTTTAAGTACCCTTGCTTGGGCGTTACTTTCTTGCAGTTATATTTTACAACAATGCCAGTGTCATTGTCTTTTGCTAGACAAGAAACATTTGCATTATCTGACCTACACATCAGAGTTTCATTTCCTTGCAAGAAAAAATAAAACGGATGTTGCGATGCTAAAAAAGAAGCGGAATAAACATTCGTACTAAAGAATATTAACAGTACAAAAAGTTTCATTACCATTTCTCTTTTGCTGACCAGAAAGCTGCCGACATCTTACCCTTCGCTATGTTCTTACCGTGTCGCGCCTTGAAGCTGGCTCGTTTAGCTTTCATTGCCGCCGACTCACCAGCCTTGGGTTTACCTGCCGTTTTAGCACCTTGCTCCCCGAACCGTATTGTCTTTGTTTTGTCTCCAACCTTAGCGACAACAATGTGACTCTTCTTCGGATGACTAGGCGTCCGTTTAGGTTTGTTGTAGCCAGTGACCCCAGCGTTCTTCAGCTTTGTATCTTTCAATCGTCTCTCCAAATGTATGCTTTAATTCCAGCTACTACCCCACCCACTACTCTTTCTCTTCCGGTCAGTTTTCTCGCCAGCAAAGAAATCAACAGAGGCTTCCTTGACGGATTTAATTCCACCAAGTACAGGCAATCGGCCAAGGATTTCTCGCGTAGCTAGTCTCTGTTTCGAGTTAGTACCTGTTGTACCCTTGTCCCAAACATCAAGTGTCGCTTCTTTCGCGCCACCCATTACATTGACAACACTCGCACCAAGCCCGAAGGTTGGCCCAAGGATTGTTCCTGCTGCTCTTTGGACGCCGTACGCTCCGTTGTCTGCTTGTGATGCTACGTCGTGCATCATGTCTCCGATCAGTCCGAACCCACCTGCTGCTGTTAAGCCTTCGAAGTACCACCCAAGGAAGGTATCAAGATCACCATGTACGTCTGCATTGTATCCAAGAAGCTCTCCGTACTTACCAGCACTACGCGCACGGAACTCCGCGCTTTCTCCATCTTCGCCGCCCCGTTGCTGAACTAAATCTTTCGTTCCTATCGCTGCCATACCAAGAGCAGGGGCAAAGGCTGCAAAGTACAGAGGTCGTTTGAAGTTCCCTGATTTAACATCGTCAATCAGTACGTCCTTAGCCATACGCCCCATAAGTAATGGGAAAGACTTGAGCTGGAATAGTATTGATCCGGCTGGTGTCTGGTACGCAAGAGGTACGTCATCAGGATTAGGAGAAAATATCGTATCATTCGCAAACTTAATCATGCCTAACGCAACTTCATCATTAGATGGATCGAGACTCTTAGTCGGGTCTTTTAACCACTCTGACATGCCGTATCTATTCAAGTACCTGTAAGCAAACTTGTACTCTCGACTCTGATCTTTCTCTGCCAGTGATGGGTCGAAAGACTTAGCGGCCTTTTTCACCTGAGTATTAAATGATTCAAGCGCTACTGCACCAGCCAACCCTCTCCACATATCAGTCCACGGTGTCAACATCGTTGCGTTGAAGAATGCGTTCTGGGCAGTACCGACCACGCCAGTTGCATCCGCTCCGTACATTCCAACCATGCGAGAATGAAGTGCGTTTTCAATAGCAATGCCCGTGTTCTTAATTTCTGACCTATAATCAGGGTCGGTCGCGTACTGGCTAATACCCTTCATCCATGACCTGAATGATCCAGATCGAATCAACGGTAAAACGGCGTCGGGAATTGAAGTCAAAACGGTAAAAGATAGTAGGGATATATTGTTAATCGCACGTACATTACGAGAAGCGTTCATAAACTTCTGGCTCTCACGAGGATTAACTTGCTTACCTTGCAATGTGCGAAGTGTTCCTTCTGCGTGATCAAACTCACTTCGATTAATGGCTGTTGGTCTGCCATCTTCAGTCAGCTTGAAGTCACTCATAGCATTGGCGATTGCATCTACTCGACGCTCATACGTCTTAGTACGTTTTTCTTGCGGCAGCAAGTTGATCATAAAGTCTTTTGCTGCAACCTTGCCGTGTTTTAAGTATTGATCTAATGCTTCCATAGCAAAAGGTCTTGCTTGTTCTTCCGTTTGGAACGGCATACTCATTACTTTCTCTAAAGAAGAAGCGCTAGTAACTCCAGAAATAGGGTCTTGCCCTTTGATTTCCTTAGTGAATATGCGAGGGGTCGATAGCTGTCGTACGACTGCATCTATGCCCGACTCACCTATGTCCATGTAGTCTGCGTATGCGTGTACGTTTACACCAATTTTTTTAGTCTGGTGTATCCGCTTCGACGCTCCGTCCATGTATTTTACGAGCAGCCCATCGAGATTATTCTCCATGAACGGCTCGAACAGATCATAAAGTTCGGGGGTTTTATCGATTCGCAGTAATCTTTGGAAATCCAAATGACCCTCTACGCCACCTTTGTTGGACACTGGTGGTGGTATGTACAGGCCATCGTCATTCATCAGATTGTTAGTGATGCGATCAGCAATTAACTTGGCTTCATCGGTCGTGCGACTTGAGTTCTCAGACTTCAAATACATAGTTAATGCTCTAGTAAAAGACTCCTGATCCTTGCCAATGCTTTCGATGTTCCATACTTGTGGCATATAGTTTTCGATGTCTCCAACCATTACCTCGTTATCAACCATCTCAGTGTGTAAGCCACGCATAGTTCCTTTTATCTTATTGAACAAGACTTTTTCAGGCGCAGTAAGAACTGCATAAGCGCGACTAGCATTACCTCTACGTAGCGCCTTGAGTACATTGGTGTGTGACGCTGGTTGGCTGCGGTTGCCTTTTACAAAAGGATTAGAAGATTTCACCCAGTTTTTCACGACACCATCGCGATCCGGCAGCTCATTCATTAACTGCTTAATGGGCATGTAAGATCGAGCGAACTTGTTGTAGACAGATGGGTAGTAATTCTCCACGTAGTTTGCAAGCCAATTCATACCTGTCTTACGCATACGCTGAGAGTTCTTTGATAGCAATCTCTCGGCAACTGATGCTTCACGAATACCGTTAATATCCTCTTCGTTTAAAGCGCGGCCTTTGGCAATCTTGCGTAGACCACTGGTTAATTCTGGGTCTGTCCCTTTCGTTTCTGCATTGTCAAGCATGGTTGCAATACTTGCGCTGTCAGAACCTTCCCCTCTTATCATGGATAATGCAGCAGTCAATGATGCTGGTTGAGACATGCTGTCCGAGTAGTACAATCTGGCATCTTTCTCATCAAAGTACTGAGCGTCTTGCGACTTGATATTGAATGCTGGGCTGCGCCAGTTATCATTATCATCAAATGTTTCAATTAGGGTGAAGGTTTCATGCGGTACTCGCTCACCCGTCAACGTATTCTGATGTGTTGATTGAATGGCGTCGTAACCCATTTGCCCAAAATATTCAGTGTACTTCTGCTGTGCGGCCTTCTTACTTCCAACTACACTCTGAAGTGCCTTGATGGACATCATGTAAACTTCATCGCCTGTCAACGATCCAGAGATTTCTAGCTGATAATTCATGGGGCGATAAGCCTCTCTGATTTGCTCCATCTCCTTTCCTTCAGACAGCATTTCTAACATACCGAAACGCATCATTGACTGTAGAGTTGAGTCGTCCACCGTGTACATTGTTGTGCGTCTGAGATCGATAGGGTTGTTTACCCTTGCATAAACTGTCAAAACACCTGCGTTGTAATCAACTCCAGAATTCTTTAGTGTTTTGTGAAAGTTCATCTCGTTAAATTCGAGCTTCTCGATTTCATCATTCATTAAATCTAGCGTAATCTCGCTGTTGATACCTGATGGAACGCCTTCATTGGCGTAATCGCCACGACCACTAAGAAAGTCTTGTCGATCTATTCTCTTGTTGGATATTCGAGTTCGCAATGAACTTGCGCTTCGAGCATTCTCAAGTGCGGTGATCTTTTGACCTTCACTAAGATTAGGATTCCCCTCGATCATTCGTGTCCATGCTGCTAGCGTTGGCTTTTGGGCGTAAACTTGATCTGCAATTTCAGCGTTGGTAGTTACGTAAATCCCAGCACCAAAGTTACCTGACGCAGAGGGTTGAAAAACAACTTCCCCATCTTCAAGCGGTTGCATGTTTGGAGTTCCGTGATACAAACGAACTGGCGTACCTTCGGGTTTTAGTAACCCTCCGTTTATAAAGTCATGGATGCGTGACTTTTTGATATGGCTAGCAGATTCGTACATATCATTGAAGTGTTGCGCTGCCATGTTTGCTGGCACGTACCCTCGGTTACGCACGGGTAATTTTCTAGGACTATTGCCATGTACTATGTCTCCGTACACGGTCAATCGACGGAAGATTTGTTTAATATCTTTGCGACCAATGACACCGTTAAGGAAGTAAGCTGCACCCTCGACAAACGTATCGAGCTTTGACCCAACAGCGCTTCTCAAGTTGAGAGATTCTGCTGACCCACTATTTCTAGCTGAGAAGACATCACCCTTAGAGGTTCGCTCTGCTAAGTATTGCGCCCAATGCTCGACGAACCATTCCTCTGCTTGACGCTCTAGCCTGTCATGCACAGGGAGTTCATCGTAGTTTCTTCTTGATACGTTTTTCTTGATACCATCACTTGACTCAAGAAAAGCGCCAAGTATTTCACCCCGATCTTTATCATTTATCATGTTAGTACGCATGAGAACATGCCCAACTTCATGCATTAAGTCGAAAGGATCGCTTGACCCCTTGTTCAACCCAACCGTCATTCGACGGAGATCGTTGCGTAAGTTTTTAAACTCAGGACTTGTGAAGTCAGCCATCACACCAGTAACCCCTGCTGATGTGCTGCCGCGCCCACTAAGTCGCATCACATCGTCCATAGATAAAATGTTTGCGTCTTCCATCGTAGCCTTAGCTGATCGACCCATAAGGTTGAACATACGGTAAGCCATTGTGCGTAGGTCATGCTGTACTTCTGGGTTTCGATGAACGAAATATCCCATCGCTTCTCGTATACCAAATCGTGCGTTGGTAGGTATGCCATCGGGCGCACCCCTCTCGTAGTCGATTTGCTCTACCTTAGATGCCATCCCTACGGAGTGCGTCTTGACAGGCATTATCGCTTGGATTCTAGGGCCAACTACGGGCGCTTTGTTTTTATCGACAGCGTTCTTAATGATGCGGCTTCTTGCCTTCATGTAAGATCGTCTTTGAGTTTCCCAAATAATACGAGTGACTTCTTCTGTGTTACCCGATTCAAAAGCGTCGGTTAGCATTGCCTCTAGCTCGTCTTTTTTGGCAGCCTGAATTTTCTTTGAGTGTTCTAATGATGCTGCACGAGGCTTACCTACAGGCTCAGTAGTTAATTTTTCCTTACGTAGTAGCTCGGTGAGTATTTGCGATCCTTCTTTTGTTCCCTCGAAACCCGTGTAAATGTCAGCAAGTTGCCGTATTGACAGGCCATTGAGGTCTGGTAAAGGCTTACCAGAACGCTCAAGTTTCCCAAGTTTTCCAGCAGCAAATTGCGATGCTCTGTCTTTGAGTATGTTTTCGAGCTTGTCTGTGCCATTAGCTATTCTTTCCTTTTTATTTCGCGCTCGCGACTGATTGAGCTTTGCTAATGGAGATAAAGGCTCTACTGCGTGTACACCCGTTCTGAATGACTCAGGCATTGAATCTACGTAGTCATCGAGAGTTTCGCCCGTAGGTATTCCGCGACGAACAAACTCTTCTTCTAGCAATTGTTTGCTACGTTTTAGTATCTGTGAGAGTGATCCGCTTTCAGACTGTGAATCGAATATCTCTACCTTTAGTTCTTGGATTATTTCATCCAGAGAAGTGTTAGGGTCTGTTAAATTAAAGAATGAATATCCGTTCTCAAAGTCGTTGTAATCAAAGGCAACACTATCATTACCATCTTCGCCTTCGTAGTCACTATCAACGTATGAATACTCTTCGTATCCCTCGTCAGCTAAGTCACTGTCTCGATGCGGATTAGATATAATGTTGTCGTTAAAAACTTGCTCAGAATCAGCCCCTTGACCTAATACCTTAATGCGTAACTTGTCAGCTTTACTTCGTATTTGCTTACGTATTTTTCTAGTTGCCTTTAGTGCGCCTGTAGAAACTTTTCCATCCCTTGCTGCTCTTGATTTAGATGGGACAAGTTGGTACAAATGAACAATGACTTCGCCTACTGCGTTGATGATTCTGGTTGGGTCTTCCGTCAGTAGCGCGTCATGCAGATTTTTGTCTACGTCATCTGTCATCTGCCAGCGCAGCTTCATTAGCTCTCCGTAAGGCAGTAGCGGTGGAGGATTACGTACCTTTGGATTTTTGGCAGCGAACTCAAACTTCTCATCCCCCATTAGCAGCTTGGCAAACAATGGCTCAAGGTCTTTATCGAGAAGTTTTTTGTTAGTGGCTCGGTTATAAAGCTCAGTAATGTATTGTGATAGTCTTTTGTACAGGGACTCGTTGCCCATGTTGTACTTGCCGTTGCTGGCTAGATAAGCCTCAAACTGGTTGGCAAAAAATTCTTGGGGTGAGTTGGCGTCGTTGGCTTTACCGCTTCGGATAAGACGATAATTGAGAGCATCTTCGTCAAACTTCCCATCTGCGCTGTAATATTTTGAAACTGTATCCCAGAATTCAAGTCGATCTTCTGATGTCAGTATATTTAAGTAAGCCCAATGAGAAACCTCGTGAGCGATAACAGTTGCAGGAGTGTACTGGCCTTCTTCGCTAGCCGTCTCTCTCGAAATTGATACTCCATTTTGAGCTGCCTTTTCTTTCTCTCCACCTAGAGTTATGTATTCATCTTGTCGTCCCTCACTTATACGAGGCGCACTACTTCCAGTTAAGTCTTGGATAAGCTGCATGACTGAAGATTTTTCTTCGTCAGTATATCTTGAAAGAATATCACTTACGTTCTGCATAGACGTTTGCTTGTCTACGTTGTTGCTACGCTCGATTCCGTTTGGCGCTATTTTAGATATTTCTTCGTGTGTAGCCCTCAGTGCGGATACGATTTGATCGAATCCTTCTTTATCTTTCGGCCAATTAGAGTTGTCTAGTGCCAGCGCAAATCGGTGCAAGTCCTCACCACTCTTAATGCCTTGCTTTTTAATCCCAATCAATACACTGAGCGGTGATCCTATACCAGCCAAAGGTGGAAGAGGCATATCTAAGAGCTTCTTACCCACTTCATCAGGAATAACAACAGAACTTAGTTGATCTTCTGGGAAGGCTCGCTTTGATTCATTTGGTACAATGTCTTGCGTTGAAGCAGGTGCTTCATCAAAAGGGATGATCATGTCTGGAGAGTGGCGACCGCCCTTGCCACCTATTAGTGACATATCTACGCGACCAAATACCCAATCTGCTATTGGTTTCTTGCCAAGAATAACACTCGGCTTGTTTATACCAGCATCAAGCTGCTTCCTTGATATAACCTTGTAGTCGTGCGTACCGTCAGCGTTAGGCTTCTTGCTCATAATAGCTGCAAGTTGGCCCTCTGGGATTTCAGCGTTCTCATCGATCTGGCGTAACTGTTCAGCCCTGTCCATCGCGTCTGCTGTACCATCACCGACTACCTGACGATGAGATTGAATTATCCGTAGATTCTCCAGCATACGCTCACGTAAGTTTTCTATGCTAGCTGGTTTATCCTCGCCGACTTTTTTCAGCTCCTTCTTTGTTTCTTCTTTAATCTGTGCTTTCTTTTCTTCTAAGGCATCAGGAGATGGAGTAGCTGCTCGCTCTGCTGGCGTTGGTGTGACCATCTCACCGCGAGCCATACGCAAAGTTTTTTCATCTTTATAGATGTCATTTGTAATGGGATCGTAATACGCAACTTGATCTCTTTTTATTACTGTAGTGTACTTAACGAACTTGCCGTCTTTATAAACCCTTGTTCCACCGTTTTCTCGTTTGTCGGATATAAATTTTACAGGCTCACGACCCTCAACATACTTAATTGAAAAGTTCTGCGAGTCGATTGTTTTACCATCCTCCACTCTGCGCGGTGCGCGAGCAATAGCCTTAGCCAAAGGAAGGCCAACCACTGCTTCACCGTCAATATCTTCAATCATTCTTGAGACGGTCTGATTCTTTTCGTTTTCAGTAGCCGTTCGGTTTGACATTCTTGGGTCAACCCACTCACCTTTAACGGTAGTAGGTACTCGTGCTACAGGATTTGTATTAAGCTCATCAGTAATGCGCTGCGTAGGAGATGAACGAGTGTCTGTGTTCTCATCTACTTCAAGAGCTTTTGCTTTATTATCGGCTGCTGCAATTCTAGCTTTTGCTTGATGCTGCATGAATGATATTGAAGCCTTGCGATTCGCTTCATTTTGACTAAGACCCTTTCCTTTGTAGAAATCACTGAGTTTACGAACCACTACCTTGTCAGTTTCAGAAAGTGATTCTGTAATTAAATGATAGATTGATTTTGATTTAGCGGTAAGAGAGTCAGTGCTTGATTCGCCAGATATATCGTCAAGAACACCCATCAGATACTTTACGTTTTCTTCGTAGTCAGCCATCTCCTGTTCGGTTGGATCAGGTATTTTCTCAAACGCTTCTTTTTCAAGGTTGTACACATTCAGTACGTCTTGCTCAGACATCTCAATAGCAGTGGCTTTAGGAGTCTCAGAGAGAATTATGCCTTCGAGTATTGATCCTGCATCATTAAGCTCTTTGATAGCAGTCTCTATTTCTTTGCGACCAACTCTGCCGTCACCATCAGGCGTGATCATTCCAGCCAGTAACTCAATGTCAATGTCATTGTCTTTGGCTGCGAGTTCAAGTTGCTTTCGCGCTCTTTGCTTGAACTTCATATTGGCTAGTATTTTATCGGCTGAATCTGATACAGATTGTGATCCAATAGGGTCTACGTCAGGGATTGTTTCAATGGGGGTTGTGGCTACTGGTTGCGTAGCGACTTCTGCACTAGGCTCTGGACTGAACTGCTGCATGTACTCTTCGTACGTGGGAATTTTGCCGTTCTTAGCCTGTATGGATTCTTCAAGACTCTTATATTCTTTACTTAGTTCGACTGCTAGTTCATCAACTGCACTGATTCTAGCTTTTATGTTGAGCTTGCCTTGTAGCTTTTTCCCCTTCACGGGGTCTTTGGATTTAAATTCAGTTCCAAACGCAGGGTCTTTTGCTATTTCTTTAGATCGCTTGGAGAGTGTTTTAAGATCAAGATCACCATCTTGCAAATGAAGAGCCGCACAATCGTTAATAGTGCCTATAGTTTTAGCCATGTTTCACCTAATGTCGGGAGTTTTGTCGTCCGACTGTTACGTTAGTTACTTAGTTTTGTTACCGATTATTACGATGCAGATATTTAATATCGTCTTCAAAATCTCGATTGATCGATTCCTGCTGCCTAGACCACGATTTAAACTCTGCTTTAAGGTCAGTTATCTGCGTGTCTCGCAGCTTAAATTCCAGCTCCATGCTTTCTCGGCGCATCTGCAAGTCTTGTATTTTTTGTATGTTGGTAATGTCCTTTTCCAGTTCGATAAAATCCGAATGGAGTTTTTGCATTTGATAGTAGAACGCAAAGCTAGAGCTGACCGCTGCTAAGACAAGCATCGCGACAGGCCAAAATCGCATTAATGTAAATAATTTATCTGTCATTTGATTAACCCGATAAACTCTTTTAGCTTATCCACCACCATGAGACCCAAGCCGCCGCTGGCAATAAGAACCCCGATGACAATCCCTTTACCCACTCGTAACTTTCCATCAAAGTCTTCGATCTCATCTTCGATGTTGCGAATTCTCTTGAGGCTTTCGCGTCGGAGATCGTTAAGTTCATATCGAAGTAGCTTGAGTTCGGCTGCCTCTGCAATCGACGAACCTCTTCGAGATAGTTCGGCTGCCCTTTTGTCATCATTTTCCATTTCTTGCGCTCGGCGTACCGCGAGACATGAACCACCAAGAAACAGAGGTTATTGTTAGAAAGAGAAGCTGGTTCACCATGTTGGCGTAAAGCGAGTAGAGATCAGAAACAGGTATGGATGTTAGTCCATCCACTGTTTCGTGAGTTGAATACATGAAGTATGTAGTTGCTATGAGCAGGTATGTTGTTATGACAGGTCGCATGAGGTATCGAATACCATCTACAAATAAAATACCTGTCATCTTTGTTTGGATTGCTACGCTAGATGCAAATGCCTCTGCCTCTATCTTGTCAATTGCGATTGAACCTTCGGCTGAAGCAACATCAATTGCAATTTGTCCTTCGAGTTGTGACGATTCCATCCCTTTGTCGGCAAGAGCTAGTGCGTGGTCTTGTGCCATACGATCTTGCTGAAGGTCGATATTAGCTAGTGCTAAATCGTGAGCTTGACGTTGTGCATCTGCCTTTCTGTTTTCGCGCTTAGTGAGCCACCCACCTACTACACCCACAATCGAGCCTAGTCCTGCGCTACTGGCTATTCCTAGAACTGTTTCGAGCATGAGTTAATCCGTACATTTAGGGTAAGAGTATTTTCCCATGATATTTAAGATTAAATCGTCCTCACCAAGGACTTCTTTTAATTTGCGTAATGCTTTGCGGCTTCCTACTACTGCTGGCTTCCCACCAAGGATTGATTTGTCTGTCCCAATGATGAGGCAGCCGCGAGAATGTGAAACGAAATTGCCATTGTGGATTAGTATTCCAGACCTTTTTGGGACTTCGCGAACGTGCCATACTCGTTTGTATTTACCAGATGCACTTCGAGGAAGGTAATTAGTTGTGTAGCATCCTTCAGGTATGCAAGATATGTTTGACCTGTTATTCAACCACGGGCGTTCAATTGTGCTAAAGGATTCTCCCTCAACTGTGAACGTACCGTAAGTGTGTGTCGGGTAATATGATCTAATTAAGGTTAGTGCTATCACAATGTTATCTCATAATTTTTTTGAATCTGTTGCATCACCACCTCCAGTAATGCAACAGTTAGCGCCTAAATAAAGAGTTACTTCGGCCTAGATTTTTTAGGCTTAGACGGTTTACCGTAAGGTATTTTTTTTGGTTTTGAGTTTTTCATAGCTTTTTTCCTTAGTGTTTTAAATTAACCTCCAATACATGCTCTGAACTTCTGAAGCCTATCAACGCGGTCAGTGAGCCTTTTGTATACAACGGGTGCTGGCGCGTATTGAGTGCTTCCATCTTTGCCGTCTTTAACTTCGGTAGTCATATCAAGCAGTTCGATCTCCTCAAGCGGAAGAATAGTCTCAGTAGTTGGAGCTGTGGTTGGAGCTGTGGTTGGTACTTCGGCTGATGGCTCTGGCGTAACAAGTGCTACATCAGGCTGCTCATTAATTATCTCTTCTGTTTGTATTACTGGAGTAGCAGTGTCTTCCCCAGGATTTTCTGTCTGCGTAGCAGCTTGCGTAGCAGTTGTCTGGCTTTGCGTAGCATCAGCTTTTGCTTTTGCTTTGTTTGAGTCGAGCAACTTATCGTTGATGTCGCCTATCAATTCTTCTGATCTAGGGCTGTAAGGGTCTTCCTTAATAAGCTCTTCGTACCAGCCAATAACAGTTGTTAAGTTGCTGTCTCTTTGCGCTCCAGTGTTTATTTCGCCTTGCACGTTACTGCCTAGTAGCGCCTCGATCTCACCTGATTCGTTACTGATGCGAGTTGCAAGACCCCTTAGTATCGCTGACCTTTTGTGGCTAGCGACTGCATCATCGATTTCATCTTGGTCGCCATCTGCGTTAGCCCTACGCAAGACTTCTGATGTTTCGTTGTAACGAGCATTTATTGCATCGACATCAATTCGTTCAGGTCTTGCGATAGGAACTTCATCATCAAGATCAGCGTCAGGAGTTGCGGTAGAATTTAAAAAGCGCTCTTCATCTAAGATATTTTGATTTTGAGTCTTAGCTTGCTCGTTTAAAATAATCTCTTCGTTTGCTGCAAGATCATTTAGTAATTTTGGTGCGCCTTCTTCCGGCCCCATAATCTCAGGGCGGTTCATCATTGTGTTTGCAATTTCTTCTTCTTGGAGTCCACGGGCTAGCTTGTTTCCCCTGAACGCACCCATTGCGCCACCACCAATAGCACCAAGACCACCGCTTAACGCGCCACCTACTAATCCTGCTGTAGCCGCTTGACCGACACTATACTCATCTTGTAGACCAAGCTGCATGTCACGCGCTTGCACGGCTGAGTCAGCCAACGCCTCAATAGGTGCGCCGTACTTAGCCTCTGCAATTGCACCAGCTTTAGCACCAGCTTTAGTGGCAGCCCATGAAGTATTTTTTCCGGCTATAGCAGCAACTCGTGCGGCCTGACCAATTTTTCCCACTGCTGCAAAAGGCCCGATTAGGTTTAATGGGTCAGTTAATATGGCCTTGCCAATAGACTTAGCTACTTGGAAGCCATCTTTATCACCCATACCACCATCTTGAAAAAAGAACGGCATCTTTTGGTACGCGCCAACTAATCGTTTCTTTAATTCTCGCTCTTGAAGATTGGAGTTGTACGTATCAAGTACATCACCTGAAGTTCCAAAGCTGACGTTTAATTCAGCATAGGTACGGTCGTCATACCACTGTCGAATCATGTCGTCCTTGTTTTCAAATCGCTTGCCATTCATTGCGTAGTATTCACGCAAGTCATCATGGAATCTCGGATCATCCAGTAACTTAGATGGGTCTACTGAATTAAGGTAATCACCACGTTGCTCTCCACCTATCCCGATTTCAGAAAAGTCCGTGAATTTAATTGACATTATTGTTTCCTCGGATTGGTATTTCGATTTGCAGCATTCCAAGCCTTGACCAAACCGTCTGCTATTTCTGATTTCATTCTGAAGATTTCTTGTGAGGTCAGTTTTTTGGTAATATCTGCCGTCTGCGCTGCAAATATCCTATCAACGTCAGCCTTGGTTGGGTATGGTTGGCCTTTTAGTGATATGGATTTAGTAATGGTAGTTGGATCATTAGCATCTTGCTGTTGGGTGGCATTCTTAAAAGGTGGTCTTAATATTGCATCGATGCGATCTATTAATTGTTGCGCCTGATCATTGTGTGAGGCTATCAATTCCATTGCTTTTTGCTCAGTAAAAGCATCGCTTCCTTTTATCCATCTGCTCGGATTTTCTAGCTTGTACATGATCTGGTTTTTAACAGCTATTTGACTCCTTTCTAAAGCTGATTTAAGACCCTTCAAATTATTAACACCATTTGCATTTTCTGTTTCAAATTCACTAAAAAGCTGACCTTTAAATTTTTCAATCAAAGACTGATTCTGAGCGCCATCCACTTGCATATCTGCTTCGAAGCCCTGAACTAAATCATTAACGGTTTCGGAGTCTGGGTACATACTATTTGCTTGTTGTTGTGCAAGAGCAAAACGGTTTGAAACCTTATTTAACTGACTCTTCTGACTATCAGTTAGCGAGTCCTTCCAGAGTTTGTAACCCTGTTGAGGGGTTTTAAATGAATTATTTCTTATAAACTCAGCCAGACTACTTGCTTGTTGAGGTGTCATATCTATATCTATCAACGCAAGTCTAGCTGCGCCTTGCTTTAACTCATCAAGATCGCCCGTACTAGCTTGAAGCATTTCTTTTATAAGATCAGATTTTGCCTCAAAACCAGCGGTAATATTTTCAAGTGCTTTATTCCTTGCGTTTATGTTGTATTTATTTACAGTGTAATCTTGTCTTATTTGCATATCTTTTAAGATACTTTCAGCCATTTTATCTATTTCTGCTGGCGGCATCTTTTTCCCACCAGTGTCTACCGCAGTCAATTGTTGAATAATACTTTCCTTTACTGAGTTGTAACCTTTACTTCCTGATGCAACTTGACTCCGTAGCATTTCGTCTGTTTCAAACTTGTTCCGTACACCAAAAAATCCTGCTGTGCGTTTTTTTTCTTGGTTTTCCGATAAACGGTTTTGTTCATTTGTGTACGCAGTTTGCAACTGATCCTTATATCCCTCTAAGAAGCTGTTAGGAAGTCCACCAAGTTCGTTGCCATTCATCAAGTCAGAGATGTCTATTGCCCCATTAGATGAATTTAAAATATCTATACCTTTTTTTAGTTGAGCTTCGTACATCTCTTTTAACTTTCTATCCTTTCTTTGTTGGTAGTTTCCAATGCCTTTAATCGCTGTTTCTCTTGATTGAGATTCAAGTTCGGAATTACCATTGGACAACATATTGGTTAGCGAATTTTGAAGTTCAGAATCCGACATATTCAGAATTTGGTCGTCCACGTATTGTTGTATTTGATTATTGACAGCCATGTTTTTCGCGGCGTAGTCTAGGTTTTTTCCATAATCATCGCGGCGTTTTTTTTCTTGGTTATCAGCGCCCATTTTGTTAATGATGTCTTGAGCTGGGAGGCTGCCACGGATGAAGAAATCTTTAGGGCCAACGACTTGTTCAAGGTATTGGTTGTAGTCAGACGCACTTGCGTAGGGGTTATTCTGCTTGTAGGTCTCGAACAACTTGGCTACTTCGCCTCGTCTGCGTTCGTTGCGATCACCCCATTGGAGCATGCCATCTGCTATACCTGCGCCAGTAAAAATTCCCATTAATATTTCCTACCCATTATTCAATGTTATCGTTTATCTAACCACGATCCGAACTGTGATACTGCGTCCATGTATCCCTTAGTGCTGTCCGATGCTGCTGACCCAGCGCCCGATGCTAGGTTTGAGAAATTATTTTGATAACTACCACCGCCCAATGCCGATGCCATAAGTCCAGCGCCATCAGTGTATTTTGGAAGGTTGGGAGTAAACGCACCAGTAGCCGAAGACATTGGCGATCCTGCAAGAGAAGTCCTAAGTCCAAAGTTATCTGACATGCCAGAAGAAAAGTTTCGTGCCGGTAGTAGGTTTGAGTTTATAGTGATTGGCGCTCTAAAATCACCTGCGGAAGTTCTCACCGAACCTGAGTTGTTAGCACTCCCTAAGTTGGCCCACTGGTTAGTGCTAGCGGATACTGGGTTCTTCATATTTTGCATGACTTGGAGTAGCCCCTCTCTGCCTCTAATTTTCTCTTCAATCGCAGCGGCACGAGATGCAACATCTGCATTGAATGCATTGACCTCATTGTTCTGAAGGTTGCTTACGTAGCCCATGCCATCTTGCCTAGCTTTGTTTCTAGCGCTATTGTAGAGAGGAGTTAATTGCTCTTGAAGCAACCTACGTCGAGAGCCATCGCCAGTTGTTGAGCTGTCTATGCCTTTACGAATCAGGTCTGCTTCATTGACGGATGAGAGCCTATCGGCTGCACGATCAGCGTCTTCGAGGTAGCCAGTGTAGAATTCATTTGTAGCCTGATCCACATCTTCTTGACCGTAGCGCTTGACGCGCTCAAGGTCTCCAAATGAGTAGATGGTGCTATCAATATCCTGAGCTAAGGTATTGGCTTGACCAAGAATTGATTCCTGACGATCAATCTCAAACTGCCTCTCTTTATTAGCGATACCCACTTGATTCTCGTACTCGCTGATACGCTTTTGATATTCAAGTTCGCTACGCATTTGATCTTCTTCAAAGCGTTTAACGTCGTAGTCTCTCTCGCCTACTGCGATCTGACGTACGTACTCAAGTTCGTCTAAGGCAAGTCTACGTTCTTCCGCGCTTGTTGATTCATCTCGTGCAAACTGCTCAAGCTGGCGAGCGCGTTCTTCTGCGGCTAATGAGTCTGCTGTACTGACGCGATACTTTTCATAATCTTGTTCTTGTCTGCGAAAATTCTGATCCTGCTGAACAAAGTCACGGGAGTAGTTCATATACTCCTGAGCTGCTAACTGGTTCTGCTGGTTGAACCCCATCATGTAGTCAAACATTTCATCTTCGCGAGCAAATCCGCGATTAGCCTGAGCCATCATTTGTTCGCGATAAGCGTTCACCTTTTCAGCTTGCTCGCGAGCAAACTCTAGTTCTTCAAGAGCCAGACGTTCTTGCCCTCTAGCAGATTTACGGCCTTGGCTAGCCCCGTACAATGATGCTGCTGCGCTTAATGCCAATCCCCATCCCATAACAATCTCCTATGCGTATTGAGCGCCGTACTGACTTTGAAATTGTTGAGCAAGACCTTCATCCTTCTCACTAATCTTCCCAATCAATAATGCAAATTCTTCTGGAGTTAAATCACCTGAACTAAACAACCGATTAACGTAATCATCGCTAACGCCCAGACCATTTAAACTATCGGCCTCCGCTTGGTTTCTAGCTTCAACTGACTCAGCAGAGCTAGCAATTCGATCTGTCTGCCCCTGTAAAAAGTTTTGAATTCCTGCTACTTCATCTCGCGCTTGAGTTGCGCCGTAAAGCTCTTGCTCTGCGGAAATCTCATTAAAAGGATCATAGGCAGAGTCAACATTGCCTTGGTTATAAAATTGCATGTCACCTAGCTGATCAAGATACTCTTGCGATCTAGTTTCAATGCCTCCACGGTAGTCAGACAAATCGTCAAGTCTTCCGCTTATTGCATCACCAGAGGATGAGAGGTAGTTCCGTACATCATCTAGGCCACTGCCTGTGAATCGTGACAATTGAGTGCCTTGTGAATTGATGTCGTTAATAGTTTGGTTCAAGCCATCTTCATTGTAGAGTTCCATCCCTTGCCCAGAGGCCAGTAGGCTTTCAAGTTCGGATTGGATGTCATTTATCCCTGCCGTTCTGTCGCCTTGCAGACCTGTTAGTTGATCACGAGAGAGTCCAATGTTTGCTAATATTGTGGCGAAGTCTGGGGTCAACTCTGAACGAAACGATTCGACATTATCTCTTGCGTCATTAATACGTCCGTCGTATCGAGATAAAGCGCCACCGTCGTAGATACTAGCTTCGCCCAACCCGTCGCGAATTCCACGTACGTCTGAGCTAAACAAGCGCTTGTAATCATCAATTCTATCAAGCTCATCATTTCGATCATCTCGAAGCCCATCCACACGATCATCTAGTCCAGAGAATCTTCGAAGGTAATCGTCTTGCTGGGTATCATCGTTTATCTTGTTATCGAATCCACGAAGCTGCTGAACTAGATTAGAGATGCCAGTGTCAAATGATTCAATTTGATCAGCATCAGCTATTCCCATATCGTCAAACTCAATTTCTCTATCGAGATAATTGTCGTTCATCGTTTGATAAAAACTTTCTAGCGCGTTGTTTTCTGTGTCATACAACCCTTGGTTAGTGGCTAGCTGGTTATCAATACCATCAAGAGATGTTCCGTACCCAGACAGCGTGTCGTTAAATGAATCAAGCTCTGAATCATATCGAGTTAAATTGTCGCGCATGTTGTATGCGTCATCACTAAATCTATCCAGAACACCGCCGCCGTAAATATCTGCATTACCAAATTGGCGATTAAAGTTATTCAGGCCGCTATTAAAATCTTGAGAAAAGGCATTGTTACGAGATACTTCACTGTCATAATCGTTCTGCAAAGTATTCCTTTGACCTTTAACAGCACCATATAAATTAGCTAATTCACCTGTATCTGTTGCTGACAATGCGCCTACATCAAAGGAACTAGTGTCAACTAACTTGCCCGATGTATCATAAATGTTCCCAATTGTCGGGGCTTTTGATTTAAATACTTGGCTAACATCCATGTAGTTTGGCCCTTCATAATTGAAGTTTTCAAACCCATTCAAGTCGATACCATCTAGCTGATCGTACGTACCTCTGAGTTGGCCTAAGTAATTAGAAATATTTTTATTGAAGTTGGTGACTTCATTATTGTAGCCACTTAATCCCTTTAGCCTTGAATCCAATTGGCTTCCAACTCTACGTTGTTGAGCGAGACCTGCATCAAACCTGCTTTTACTTGCGTTGTAATCTTCTTCTGTTTTCGCTAATTGCATAGCGTTGAAATCAGGGAATGTATTGTAATTATTGTTCAAGAAATCGCGTACATTTTGATTATTTGAACGGTAATAGTTTTGTGGCGTACCAGTCACATATGGGTTTACAAACTCAGATGTAGAAGAATTAGAATTATAGTAATTGGAACCACCGCCATCACCACCGCCGCCACCGTTATTATTACCCCCACCATCTAGGCCATCGGGAGCATCACCACTACCGCCAGATCCGCTTGCCCCACCCTCCATGCCATCAGCACTTGAACCACCTGCTGGGCCTTGTCTTTGGAGTATTATTCCTTTGTATTGATCGACCATAATTATCCCCTACTGTGACTTAATCTGCGACACGATTGATACGTCGAGATTAGTTGCATTCGTGGCACTAGTAACTGTGACTCCAATTAATTTCGAAGCTGTTGTGCCAACTACGTTGATGGGTGAAGTAAATACTCTAATGACTTCTGATGTCGTGCTTAGTGCTACTGGTGTATCTTGCACCACGCCATCGACGGTTAGTTGGACGGTGCATGATCCAGCGTCTATACGGAATGCTACTTTTGTTAATGTTACAGAATGACCAAAGATTCTTTTAACTGGTTTGGCAGTAACATTTGTTACGCTTGGTGTATAAGAATGGTAGCTATCGTGTGAAATAACTACTGGTAATTGCGCTACTGGTAATCTCGCAGAAGTATCAAGAGAAGCTACGCCATTGGTCGCGGCTTTAGTTGAAACTGGAATTAAAGTAGTAAAGTCAATAGCTGAAAAACTCAGAGCTGTGCCAGTGGCATCAACCTTGAGAAACTGCAATGCAGAGTTTGAATCAAAAGTCGGGATTGACGAAGCTGGATTAGCGCTCAAGTAGTTCGTGCCATCGTAAAACTTCAACTGATTTGGATTAGTCGAAGTGTCCAACCAAAAACGAGTAGCTGGGCTGGGTGTTGATGATCCTATATTAATACTAGGAGTTGCTGCTAATGTGGTTGAAAGGCCGTTGACTTTCGCGGTGGGTATTTGATCGTTAGCGACCACTAGCTTTGTGTAAGGAATGAATCCATTAATGTTGGTGTAATTAGCCTCGGTCATTAGGCCTGTGACAATTCTTGAGTCGGTGGGGCCAGAACCAACAATAGAAACTTTATTGGAGGTTGGGATAGCAGAGTTAAATATAATTACATTGTTTGTGCTGTCTAAAATGTAGTCGTTACCACCACCAACTTGCTGAAGTATCCCGTTTTTATAAACTTGAACTGCGTCATCACTATTGAATACAAAACCAAAGTTTGATTGTGATGATGTTGTTGTTACGTCTGTGCGCCTGAAGTTGTATCCACTACCAGATTCAACTTTAAACACGGTTATTTTTTGGCCTGTTGTTAGGGCCACGGCAAAAGTAACGCTACCCGTTGACTGTGTTCCGTCTGTGCTGTCTTTGGTGTAGTCAGCTCCAGCCCCTTCTGTGAGTAGTACCCCAGCCTTGTAGACCATTAAGAAACTTGTTGCATTGTGAGGTATATCTACTTCTGAGGTTGTTCCAGTAGCAGTAAACTCAAATCTTGAATCAAATATTGGTTCTCCAATTGTACCTACATTTACGCCAGCAGACCCACGGATGTCAGCAATAGGCACGACAGTCAGCCAGCCTTCTTCTGATCCAGTGTACGTACCAGATCGATACTGTACGCCAGAAGCGGTGTCTAAACGTAATTCCACATTTGCTTTAAATGTGCCACTAGAATCAAAGCACAAAGCCAGCAACTCGGAAATGGTTTTGTTTCCATATTCGGCGGCATTTAAGTATCGGACTACATTCTCAAATTCAGCATTAACATTGCCTGATGAAGTGTAATTCTGAGAGTTGTTCTGGCGTAATCTACTCATTCTATTTTCTCACGTTGAAGCCGATAGCGCTTACGCGCACCAGACCTTTGCCTTGGGAAGTCAGCTTCACTCGAAGGCCACGGTATCTGGCTTCAAACTTTCTATCGTACTGACGATTTATTGGGTTATTTGGAAAAGAGCCGTCACTATCTTCTTCAATCTCTAATGGGAAAGCGGATAGCAATTGATCTTTTTCATTAAAAATTTCTACTAAGATGTCACCCTTGCCGGATGCATGAATGAAGAACGAATGCGTAGACTTGTCTTGAGTCATCGAGCCATGCCAAAGGACAGGCGTTTTGATTGTCATCACGTTGTCGGTTAATAATTGATTATCATCTTCTATGTCAAAGACTTCGTAAGCACCACCGCGACAGCCAAGGACGGTTCGATCTCCAATAGAGTCTCCGCAAACCGCATTGAGATAATCTCCAGTTGACCATCGGTTAGGGTTTTCCTCGGCCATAGTAAGTGTGAGCGTTAGTCTTTTTGAGGTATTGGGTGTGATGGGAAAAAACACATGATATTGGGACGTTTCAGGTTCCCACACTGCATTGATAGACTCTTTATTTTTTACTTGTTTAACAAGTGAACGGTAAGTTATATCGATGCTGTCCGACAGTACGTTTGCAAATACCAAGATACCGTTGTCTCGTGACCGCGCAATAGAGTGGACGCCACGTTGAGAACAGAATAAAAGATCCGTCCCTGCTTGTTTAATTGTGTTGTGAGAAATAGTGCCAATGTTAATGTTGGCACGGTCATCTATAATCCATTGATCGATGCTAGGGTCTATCGTGTAGATAAGGCATTTGTTACGAGTAAATATTGCAAGAGATCGTTGCTCGAATGCAGATATACCCTTTATTTCATCGGCAGTACCGATAAGGTTTCCAATATCTATCTCCCCTGCGCGTAATACATTTTCGTCGTTTGGTGACTCATCATCAGGAAAGACCGAGCTTGAATCGACACGAGATAATTGTATTGATGTGCTTTTTCCAATAAGTCCAGCTACGCACAGCCTACGCTGAACGGATGCAATGTATTTTGGTGAAAGCAGATCAATAGAAGCTGATGAATTTTTCGTGTAGGTTAGGCCGTTGTAAGCATAAACAGCACCCGTTTGTGATGTCATGTGTACGTCATCATTAAATACGGTTGAAGTAACTACTGACTCGGCGCTGTAAGCATTTTCAAGTAAGTGCTTTGCATCTGATTTAATTGATACATTATTACCATTATCAATAGCGTAGACGACGTTGGTACTACTGTCATCAGAGGTATAAAACCTAATGTGCGTAATGGGATGGGTCTCATCAATTACCAATGACGCAGCAGGATTACGAGTAATTTGTCCACGCCAATCGCAGTAAGCGTTATTGCAAGTATCTAGGCTCTGAGCGTTGCTTCGGTCTAATGCAGTTACGTCTGCACTTGAGTCTACACCCACAAAGTTTGAGATTATTTCTGCCCTTACAGATACGGCTGGATTAGATCGTGTACTAGCCATTAGTAGGTAGTTTCAGGTGTAAGTTTTTTTAAGCCATTAGTAACATTTGAAACATATGACTTTGATTTATTTGACCCACCGTCTGTCGGCCTCATATCAATGGGTGTGTTGCCGTTAAGGGCTTTCCACATTAATTGGTTTAATGTTTTGTAATAGAGAGCTTGATAGCCTTGAGTTTTCTCAGAGGCTTGCTGAAAACTGTAGTGAGCAATCAGACCTGAAAGTATGATGGGGTCTTGTATTGCGCGGCATTCGTCTGCACTGGTGTAGTAGCCTACGTTTTCTCGTCCATCGTAATAGGGGTGTTCTGTGTAGTCATCAACTATTTGATTTGCGAATTCAATGAACATAAGTTCAACATCGCCATCAATGGAGGCGGCAGAGAAATCACCGAACCGACGTATAGCGCGTTTAATTAACTCACGAAGAGGTGAGTAATCGTCTTTGATAGTTGGGAGAATTGAGGGCATCGCTATACACGCGCCACTCGTCCACGAGCTACGTGGTAATTCATGTCAAACAAATCAGCCATGTCAACAGGAACTTTCCACTCTAGGTGTCCAGTGTATTCGTGTGATTGCGTTGCACGTATGTCTCGTATTTTAAACTCAACGCCTTCTTCCTGACGGCTTCGATAGATCACGTACTTAGTAACGGGGTCTACTGGTTTTTTTACTTGTGCTTCTTTCTTTGAAGTTGCCATACGTGTCTCTTCGTAAAAAATGAGGCTCCCGTTAAGGAGCCTCAACAGGGCTTAACCTAAAGTAGTCCAGCCTTTGATGTACTGATGCACCTTGTCTTGAGTTAATTCAAGACCGCATTCAGTAAGATACTCATGCTTCTTTCGATCTTCGCCGTTACCTTGACGATCCATCAAGATTTGCGTATCGGATGAATCCAGATAGCGATACTTGAGGAATGGGAAGTCAAGGATGATAGCCGCGTTATTCATCGATGGGATTTGACGGAACTGTGGGTGAACGTGAACCAACAGATCGCCAGCAAAAGTTTGGTAGCGAACAAAGTTCACACCGTACGAGCCTTCTACTTGTGTAGGAGACCAGCGGTTTTTACCAATAGCTTGCAGATGACCAGCGATTTTAGCGCCACAGAAGAAGATTTTCTCTTTCGAGCCGTACGCAAATACAGTTTCGATCAAGAAATTATCAAATTCTTTTTCTGTCATAGTGCTGTTGACGGCGTTGATTTCGCCAGCCGCTACATTGTAAACACCAGTTATCTCGTTAGTGACACCACCAGTAAAACGAGTAGGTGTAGAGGTAGTTGGGTTTTCAGTGTGCTTAACACCAAACAGCATGGCTCGCTCAATGTCGCTCATGTGTAGCTTGAGCGCTTTTTCCATTGACTCAGTTTCCTTATCGCCAGTACGAAGATGAGAGTTCTTCAATGTACGTGTGACAGAAAACGCAGTACGGAAAATTTGCGTTATATTAAAAGCTACAACCGAGTCAAACGAAATAGGCTCAGGTGTATCCGCGCCTTCCGCTGCTGCAAAGCCAGCTACATAGAGTTTAGCGTTATCAAGAATGGCGTGTGATGTGCCACCAATATTTCGCTTAACTGCTACAGAAGTTGCAGTTGCAGTAGTGGTTACATGCATAACCTCGCCTGATGTGGCGTTGACTAAGATTGACCCTGCAATTGCAAACAAGTTTTCTGTGCTTGAATCCAGAGTTAGTGTTTGTACAGTTCCAGCGGTGCTAGTAATAGCGCCATTGATCTGCATAACACGTTCTGGTAATTCGTCACGGAAGTTGCTGAATTTAGGATCATCAGATGATTCGGAAGAAGTCATAGACAACAATGCATTTAATGGTGCATCACCGTTAGGCTCTAAAAGTGTGAACATCTCGCGATAGTTCGTGGGTCTAAAGTCGGTACTAAAAGTTCCAGTGCCGCGAAGACCTTGAATTCCTGAAACAGGCATAACAAAATTCCTCGAAAATGAGAGTTAAGAAAAGATAAAATTGGTCTTTGCGGCATTTGCTTCGCAAGAAACCTTCTGTCCTTCTCATGGCTTGGGTGGATAGTCTCAACACCGTTTAAGCTAGATATGACTTCTGGTAAGTTTGAATTGTAATGGTGGGCTAAAATTTAATCGTCCCGTCATAAAAAAAGCCCTGCACAAAAAGCAGGGCTAAGAGGTTTTGAACTCAGGAGAGTCCGATGAGGAAAACTATTGTGCGAACTTTCGATTAAGCATTGCTTCAAGTGGTGCGTCACCTGCGGCTGGAGCAGCGCTCATTCCACCTGAAGGTTGTTGTGGAGGCGTACCTGTAAATGATTGTCGTCTAGTTTGAACTTCACGCAATCGGTCTACTTCACCTGTTTGAGTGCCGTTCTTAAAATCCTGAGCAACACGCATAGTGAGGACGGGATCAAGAAAGTCTTCAATCGTGTATCCACGTTCTGATGCAAACATCATAAAGTCGTTTTCAGCCGAGTCTGGTAAACCTAATTTCTGCTGAACTCTTGACAAGTTGTTGGCTACACGCTGCTTTGAGTTTGATATATTTTGCTGTCCAGCTTGCTCTGCCGCACCTTTACCTGCATCGAGCATACCTTGAGAACGACCAAGAACCTGCTGCATCATCTGCATCATCTGATTCATTTGGTTCCCCGTATTCTTATTGCCTTCAAGCATTTCCTTGTACATGGGCGGCAATGAAGCTGCATTATCTTTCTCCCATGCATCGAAAGCCTTCGAAATATCTTCTGCTTGTTGTGGCTTCTGCTCGCCCTGCTTGTTGGGTCGTTGATCTTCGCCACCCATTTGTGGGTTATGCTGATTCGCCATTGCGATCAAAGACTTGGCAAACTTCTCTGGCGTGAGGCCAGGGTTTGCCTTCATTGCGCCATTCGCTAAATCAAGGATAGGGCGCATTGCTGAATTCATTTCGTTCATTTGACCGTAGCGTTCAAAAGTACCTGTGATTTGTTTTTCAGATAACTCACGCTCATCGTCTTCGCCAAATTTTACCTTGTACATAATGGGTGGCATTTGTGCATTGTCAGCTTCAGTAGTGGGTGCGCCTTTTGTTGTTGCTTGATCAATAACAGGCACTTCATTTTTTGGAGCCATTGGAGCTGCTTCTTGCATTGACGGTTCTGGCCCAAGTTTTCCACCAGACATGGCGGCCATTGTTTCAGCTATTTGTTCTGGATTTTGTTGGTTCATTTTGTAATTCCTGTGAGAGCGTCACCTGCTGAGTTTGATTTTTGCAGGGCTTGTTGGTTTAAGAAATAGCGAAGTAACACATCTGGAATATTTTTAAAGTTACGAGATGCGTGGATTGACCCTCGACGGAAATGTATTTCTCGCTCGGTCATTGTAGGATCAGACCCTATATCAAGGACTGCTTTGTTAGCGTCATACATGAGAGATTCTTCAATCAGCTCCCAAGCCAGCGTTCCTTTTAATTCTTCAAGAGACGAAACTGCCTCACTCGGTTTGACTGTATCAATTAGTTTTTTCATAGGTAATTGAGAAGTTACAGGGGAGTTAAGAAGATGTCGTCCCGTCAAGAAGTTTATTTACGTTATTTTGTTTTGCATACCCTTGCTTAATGGCTCGCTCACGGGCTTTGCTGCCGCAGTATCTTTTGCCGTCAGGCATGTAGCGAAAGCATGATTGACCCCAAGCATTTTTACCAGCGAACTTCACTCTATCTTCGGGCTTCATTCTTTGCTTTGGTCACGCTGTTTCAATGGCTGCTCTAGCTGCCCCACGTTTAATGTAAACATCTTCAGGTATTGCTACGTCAGTTTCCATAAGTCTTACCACGTACCAATCGGTATTTGCAAGATACGCTAGGTTTTCTTGATTGATCTCTGCTTGAGCATTCGCTGCAATCTCTTCGTCTGTGTACTCTGGGTCAGGCGTGTTACCTTCGGCTATCCAGTCTTGGACATCGTGATAGTCACTGTTGCCTCCAGAATTGGGTACTGACATTGAGCCATTGACTAGCCATCCGTCACCTTGAATCTTTACCATTTCAATAGTCATCTTATAACTCCGCGCTAATTAATATAGTACCGCCGTGTATATAATTTATTGAGCCAGCATTTGTACTAACCGCCCCCGAAATTCGACAACCGTGAGAAGTTATATTGGAGAACCCCGGCGTTCCTCCATAACCTGTGCTAGTTAGAAATGCACCCGTAGTTGATAAAGTAGGTGATGCTCTCATTTCATTTTCAAAGTGAAGAAAATTTAGTGGGGCACCGCCAGAAGCAGTAAAACGACCTACATTAAAAAAGGCAAGAACTCCAGTTGATTGAAAATACCTCTGACACAAAGCCAACTCTTCGCCCACTGATCTCGGCTCAAATTCAGTTGCTACACTGCCAGCTTCCATCTGTACTTGTGAGAATTCAAACGTGCCTGATTGCTGACCGAGGGAGTTTGTTCGCGCGTTCCAGTTTGAGCCAGCTTCTAGCCAGAAAGCTAGTTGAAGAAAATCATTACCGTCAGTGCCTAAAACTTCATTTGCTATTGAAGGGACTGCCACAGATACAGTGTGTTTAGCCCAAGATGTTGTCAGAGCAACCGTTGTTACGCCAATTTCCGTAATACCTGTAGAGGGTGCAGGGTCTGTACCTCCTGTTCCAAAACCTTGATAAAACTCAATTGCAATATTCTTTGATGCATCGGCCTTAGCCCAGAAAGATAATGTTGCTGTAGTTCCTGCAAAGGTTTCTACACCTTCAATATGTTGTACCTTAAATGCACGATTGGCAGCGCCAGCAACACTACTAACAACCGTTCTTGCATAATACTTTGGGTTGTTTGGGACATCCGTTTGACCCAATGCAAACGCTTGACGGCTAGCCACTTGTGTTGTCCCAGTCAATTGATTATACCATCTATCATCACTACCCACACCAGTAGCGGTCTGACTTGTCCCACGTTGCCAGATGTCAAAGTTACCGTTTATGATTGCGTTCTTACGTCCAACAACGCCAGCGATGTCAGCCGTTTCTCTTGTTGCTGATTTAGTCATCTGCTACTCCTGCACTGGCATTAATGCTTTGAGTTCATCAGAGGTACTTGCAGCATCCATTGATATCTGTAAGTCTGCATCTGCTGCACGAATGGTTGCACGGCTTGCTTCCGCTGCTTCTGCTTCGTGCGGTATTGTCGCTTTGATGTCTAAGGGTGCAAAGGCTGCATTACGTACGCTTCTGCGTACATCATGTGCAATAACCTTGGCTTTGTTCATGTCTATTGTAATCATGTTATGCTCCGATTAAGTGAATTTTGACTGTGGTGAATACCGAGTTCAAAACATTAACATTGACGGCAAGTCCAAATCCATTATTTGATCTGCTTGTTTGACAGCGGTGCTGTACTTCAAATGCTTTTGCACCACTAATTGTTTGAATAGTTGCTCCGGTACTAGCATTCCATCCACCACTAGAAAGACTAGAAAAGGGCGCTGTTCCTTCGGCAACTGTCGCACTGTCCGTATCATTCCACAACCGACTATAATGTTGATTTACTGCAAAAGCTGGTGCTGACCATTCAATCAAATAAGTTCCAGCTTGTAATGTAAACTGGTTAGAAGCAAGAGTAACAATATCAGATGGGTCATCTATTTCTGTATTTAAATCCCTAATCCTAAAAGCATCTTGTGTAAACGTACCACCATTTACGTTATAAGCCTTTACATCCGCAATGATGGCAACTGATTTAGCCAAAGCAGAATCCCAATTATCACTGCCTCGTATTGTTGTAGCCATTAGTCGCCTACCCCATCGGTCAACTCAGCCTCATCAACAGACCATGCGTTTCTAAATGTTCGATCACTTGGCACATAGGAGTCCTCCACGATCTTAAACTTGAGTCCCGTTGGTACGTCTTTCAGTGCTGTCTCCATGTCGCTGAGTGAACAATTAGGGGCTGGTGTCATTACACAAACAT
>TARA_R110001606_G_scaffold399259_1_pt1 | contig 41903 bp, 35 predicted proteins | sample TARA_R110001606 | Tara Oceans TARA_R110001606 (sample SAMEA4398315) | marine metagenome | biome: Polar Biome; feature: [SRF] surface water layer (ENVO:00010504); material: water (ENVO:00002006), including particulate matter (ENVO:01000060) such as... | depth 5 m
AACAGCAACAGCAACAGCAGCGCAAGCGCATTTGTCGTTAGAACCTGCATTCTAGCGTTCAAGTGGATACCAATTTGCATAGGGCCTCTGTTATCCGTTAAGGAGCTTCTGGAAAGTTATTCTGATATACGGTCTGGCGCAGAAACGATGTGTTCCATTTCAATGCATCATTGCCTTACGGGTATTGTCCGGCTGTTGGTCCAGAGTCTTGCGAGCCAGATCTGCCGCTTTGTCACCATCAAGTTCGCCGGAAGCAATGCGCTCAAGCACGGTTGCCATGATGGCGACGGACTGACGGTAATCGGCAAACTCTGCCTGGAAAGCGCTGTCGATTGCCTGGTAGACGGCCTGGATTTTCTGTTCCCGGTCCCCGGAATTTTTTGCAGTGTCGTTGATGGCTTTCAGGCAGGCACGGGCGATCGCGATGTAGCGTTCGGCGTTCGGGTTGTCATTCTGCATTGTCTGGTTTCCGGATATTGCTTGGTTTGTGAAAAGGGTTGATGCCTTAAGAGGCAGCAAGTTCCGGATTATCGCATTGCTGGCAGGCTGTTTCATTGCTTTGCGGTAATTCAGCCACGAGGAAGGCATACGCGGATTACTGTGCTAATCTCAGATTCGTCATGCCGACAAAAAATACAGGCATGCTGGCCAGACGTTAGAGTAATGGCTCTATTTAAAACAACAGGTTGCAGAGTGAAAACTCTAAAAAAGACCGATACATGAAAGCTGCATTTAGTTACAATGCCGCCTTACATGACCGATATAAGACTTTGGTCTAATAATGTCAGCTTTAACAGACAACAACAGAGCAATATGCAGGGTGGATTATCAATGAATTATTTCCTGACCGGTGGTACGGGGTTTATCGGCCGTTTTCTTGTAGAAAAGTTACTGGCGAGGGGCGGTACCGTGCACCTGCTTGTGCGCGAGCAGTCTGCGGGCAAGCTCGACGCGCTAAGAGAACGTTGGGGCGTTGACGAGTCCCGTGTTAAGGCTGTGTTTGGCGATCTCACCCGCGAAAACCTGGGTATTGATGCGAAAACCCTGAAAGCGCTGACAGGAAAGGTTGACCATTTCTTCCATTTGGCTGCCGTTTACGATATGGATGCCGATGAGGCAGCTCAGCAAGCCACGAATATTGATGGTACCAGGGCCGCAGTCAATGCTGCTGGCGCGATGAAGGCCAAACATTTCCACCATGTTTCGTCTATTGCAGCAGCGGGCCTGTTCAAGGGCACTTTCCGCGAGGATATGTTTGAAGAAGCTGAGAAGCTGGATCATCCGTACCTGATGACCAAGCATATATCTGAAAAAGTTGTCCGTGAAGAATGCAAAGTACCATTCCGTATTTATCGTCCGGGTATGGTGGTCGGCCACTCTGAAACCGGCGAAATGGACAAGATTGATGGGCCTTATTATTTCTTCAAAATGATTCAGAAGATCCGTCGCACATTGCCACAGTGGGTGCCGACGATTGGCGTGGAAGGTGGTCGCCTGAACATTGTCCCCGTGGACTTTGTCGTTGATGCCATGGATCACATCGCGCATCTGGAAGGCGAGGACGGAAAGTGCTTCCACCTTGTTGATTCTGATCCTTACAAAGTGGGCGAAATTCTTAATATATTCTGTGAGGCAGGCCACGCACCCAAGATGGCTATGCGTATAGATTCTCGCATGTTCGGTTTTGTGCCACCGTTTATCCGCCAGAGCCTGAAAAATTTGCCGCCGATTAAACGGCTGACCAGCGCTGTGCTGGACGATATGGGCATTCCCCGCTCAGTGTTGTCCTTCATCAATTACCCCACCCGCTTCGATGCTCGTGAAACCGAGCGCGCGCTGAAAGGAACGGGTATAGAAGTGCCCCGCCTCGAGAGTTATGCACCGGTGATCTGGGACTTCTGGGAGCGTCATCTCGATCCTGACCTGTTCAAGGATCACAGTCTGAAAGGCACTGTTGAAGGTAAGGTGTGTGTGATAACCGGTGCAACCTCCGGTATTGGCTTGGCAACGGCTGAGAAGCTGTCGGAAGCTGGCGCTATTCTGGTGATTGGCGCCCGCACCAAGGAAAAACTGGACGAGGTGGCTGCAGCCCTGGAAGCCAAGGGTGGCAGCGTGCACGCCTACCAGTGTGACTTCTCCGATATGGAAGACTGCGACCGGTTTGTGAAAACCGTTCTGGATAACCATGGCCACGTTGATGTGCTGGTGAACAACGCCGGGCGTTCGATCCGTCGTTCGCTGTCGTTGTCCTTCGATCGCTTCCACGATTTTGAGCGCACCATGCAGCTGAATTACTTTGGCTCTGTTCGCCTGATTATGGGCTTTGCACCCTCCATGCTGGAGCGCCATCGCGGGCATGTAGTTAATATTTCTTCCATTGGTGTTCTTACCAACGCGCCACGCTTTTCGGCCTATGTAGCGTCCAAATCGGCGCTGGATGCATTCAGCCGATGCGCAGCGTCTGAATGGTCAGATCGCAACGTAACGTTTACCACCATCAATATGCCGTTGGTGAAAACGCCCATGATTGCGCCTACTAAAATCTATGACTCGGTACCGACCCTCTCGCCGGAAGAGGCGGCAGATTTAGTGACGAGCGCAATTGTTGAGCGCCCCAAGCGTATTGCTACGCGCCTTGGTATCTTTACTCAGGTGGTACATGCATTGGCGCCGAAGATGGGGGAAATCATAATGAATACCGGGTATCGCATGTTCCCGGATTCATCTCCGGGAGTAGGTGGCAAGTCCATTGAAAGGCAGAAGGTGTCCACGGAGCAGGTGGCATTCGCTGCTGTTATGCGCGGTATTCACTGGTAAGCAGTATTTTTTGTAGCTTTGAATCGAAAAAACCCGCATTTTAATTGCGGGTTTTTTTGTGGGTGCTGTTTGTCGGAATGTAGCTGGTGCTATTCGGTTTCATCCGGAATCAGTGGAGGCGGAAACCCGCCCAGGTCTAGCCAGCGATTGACTATCCCGCAGAACAGGTCGGCTGTTTTTTCCGCATCGTAGGCAGCGGAATGGGCTTCTTTACTATTGAACGGAATGCCCGCCAGTTTGCAGGCTTGCGCCAGAACCGTGTGGCCATAGGCCAGGCCAGCAAGGGTGGCCGTGTCGAATGTGGAGAAAGGGTGGAAAGGGTTCCTGTTGATCTCCGCTCGTTGTGCTGCAGCAAATACAAAGTTGTGATCGAAGGTTGCGTTGTGTCCCACGAGCACTGCGCGCTTGCAATCGTGTGCCTTGACCGCCTTGCGGATGGGGCTGAAAATTTCGCTCAGGCCCTCCCGCTCAGGCACGGCTTCCCGTTCCGGGTTCCAAGGGTCGATCCCTGTGAAGTCCAGTGCAGACTGTTCCAGATTGGCGCCTTCAAACGGGTCAATCTGTTGCACATAGGTTTCAGCCCGTCGCAACCGACCGTCTTCGTCCATGGTCAGTATTACCGCAGCGATTTCCAGCAGCGCGTCGCGTTCCGGATTGAACCCGCCGGTCTCCACATCGACAACAATGGGCAAAAAACCGCGGAATCTGCGGGACATGGGGTGCGATTGTCTGTTTTCGTCAGTCACTAAAGCTCCGGTTGTGGCCGTTTATCAGGAAGTCAGGATAGGTTTATGCCAAGCGCCAGTTAATGGTTTCGCCGGCTTTCAACGGAACAATGGCACCACCCGCCAGTGGCAACTCATTGGGCATTGTCCAAGGTTTCTTCACCAGTGTAATGGTATCGGTATTTCGCGGAAGACCATAGAAATCCGCACCGTTCAGGCTGGCGAATGCTTCCAGTTGGTGAAGAATGCCGAGTTCTTCAAAAATCTCCGCATACAGTCCGATGGCACCATAGGCCGAATAACAACCTGCGCAGCCGCAGGCAGCTTCCTTCTTGTCCTTGGCATGCGGTGCGGAGTCGGTTCCCAGAAAGAATCGCTTGTCGCCGCTGGCAACGGCATCCCTCAGGGATTGCTGGTGCCGGTTGCGCTTCAGGATCGGCAGGCAGTACAGGTGAGGGCGTATGCCACCGACCAGCATGTGATTGCGATTGTACATCAGATGTTGAGGCGTAATCGTTGCCCCAAGGTTGTCGCCCTGATGATGCCGAACAAACTCCGCGGAGTCGGCGGTGGTTATATGCTCAAGTACAACTTTGAGGCTGGGGAAGGCGTCCAGTGTGGGTGCCAGAACGCGTTCGAGGAACACCTTCTCCCGATCAAAAATATCGATGTCTGCATCGGTGACTTCTCCATGAACAAGCAGCAACATGCCGCATTCAGCCATGGCTTCGAGTACCGGATAAATGTTGCGGATGTCCTGCACGCCGGAAGCGGAATTTGTGGTGGCTCCCGCCGGGTAGAGTTTGGCTGCAACAACGCCATCTGCACTTGCTTCAAGGATGTCTTCGCGGGACGTGGATTCTGTCAGATAAAGCGTCATCAGAGGCCGGAAGCCTGTGCCCTTGGCTGCTGTCAGAATGCGATCCCGGTACGCCGAGGCTTCAGCGGTGTTGGTTACCGGCGGAGCAAGGTTCGGCATGATGATGGCACGCCCGAAACAGGCGGCGGTTGCAGGCACAACATCCGTTAGAACATCGCCGTCTCGAACGTGGAGGTGCCAGTCGTCGGGGCGCACAAGAGTAAGCTGTTCGGTCATTTGCTGGCTTCCGCAATACCTTCAAAGGGGAAAAAAAGAGGCGTGAAAGGCGCGTTCGCTTTGGAAGGCGCTTTGGCCCGGAAAAATTTTGCAGATTATAGCAGAACGCGCCGGTGATTGTTTTTCCTCTCACCGATTAAAGAACACCGCGTAGGTGCCGATAAACAAGGAAATCATGAAACATCCGTGAAACAACTGTATGACTGTTATGGCACTCGCTTTCACCAGAAAATCGCGAAATCTGCTGGGAATGCTGACACTAGGCATCTTTTTGCCCGGGTCAGGCCTGGCTGGAAGCTATGGCGCGGGAATCTCAAACAGTCAGTGGTATCTTGCCGAATCCGTGTTCGAGTGCTCTATGGTGCATGAAGTTCCGGGCTATGGTCGGGCTGTTTTTCGTCACAGAGCGGGAGAAAGTCTGTCGTTTTTCCTGGAGTCTGAATCTCACCTTATGCGCCCCGGGCGAGGCGCCCTGGTTGTTGAGGCGCCTGCCTGGCGGCCGGGTATCGCACCAAGGCCTGTGGGAGCGGTAGACATATCAGAGGGGCGTCGTCCGGTATCTCTTGAAACGCGACAGGCTGTGATTCTCGCACAAAGCCTTCTTGACGGCATGCGCCCCACGATTACTCGTGCTTCCTGGTACGATGGCAGCCCGGTTCGTGTGCAGGTTTCCAATATCAATTTCAACGGCCAGTATCAGCGCTATCGTTCGTGTGTTGCGAATCTGCTGCCGGTCAATATCGATCAAGTCGGGAGATCACGAGTTGCCTTTGCCAGCGGCAGCAAGAGTCTGTCTGAAACGGATATGAATATGCTGGACGATATCGTTGCCTATCTCATAGCCGATTCCACGGTCGAGCGGGTATTTGTTGATGGGCACAGCGACAGCGTTGGAAGCCGTATTGATAATCGCGCATTGTCTGAGGATCGCGCCAACGTGGTAGCGGATTATCTGAAAAGCCGGGGAGTGGATCCGAACCTGATTACGGTGAGGGCCCATGGCGATCAGTACCCGGTATCCAAACGGCCTGCCGATAATCGCCGCACAACCATCCGCTTGCAACGCGAGGGCGAGCGCCCGGAATTGCAGCAAGCGAATGGATATGGTGGTGCCTCTGCGGGCTAATTGCTGCTGACCTGAGAGTCTGCCGCCTTCAATCAATCAGTAGATTGAGCTCAGCACTTCCAGGTGAGCATTCACACTTTCTGCGAGTGCCTTCAAGTGGTAACCACCTTCCAGTGTCGAAATAATCCGATCGTTACTGTGCTCGGCCGCTACGCCAGCCAGAATTTCAGTTAGCCAGCGGTAATCCTCGGTTTCCAGATTGAGTTCGCCCATAGGATCGAGGCGGTGAGCGTCAAATCCTGCGGATATAAGAACAACCTGAGGTTTGAAGGCGTTCAGGCGCTTGATCCAGCCGGATTCCACCCGTTTGCGGAAGTCCGCCGCGGAACAGCCTGCTTCAATCGGGATATTCACGATATTGTCGGCTTGCCGGTGCACGTGTGAGTGCGGATAGAAAGGGTGCTGGAAGCTGGAGCACATCAGTATGCGTTCATCTCCGCTCACAATGTCTACCGTGCCATTACCTTGATGCACATCAAAATCAATGATGGCTACGCGCTCAAGATGATGGAAGTTGAGTGCGCGCATGGCGGCGAGTGTGATGTTGTTGTAAAAACAAAAACCCATGGACTTGCTGCGCTCAGCGTGGTGGCCGGGAGGCCGTGCACAGATAAACGCATTGGTGATCTGGCTGCTCATGACCATATCCACAGCCTGAATGTTGGCACCGGCCGCCAGTTTCGCGGCGCGCAGGGTGTCCGGCATCATGGCAGTATCGGGATCGGTGAATACCCGCCCTCTTGTGGGCTGCATCATGTCGAGCTGTTGCAGGTAGCGTTCGGGATGCACACTTAATAGCTGGTCGCGGGTGATTTCTTCGGGCCGCACCCAGTCGAGTTTCTCAGCAATTCCGGTGTCGGCTATATAACTGATGATGGCTGCCAAACGACCGGGGCTCTCCGGATGCTCCGGCCCCATGTCGTGTTTCATGCAGTCATCGTGGGAAAAAAATGCGGTGGTCATGAATCTCGAAGCGCCCCACTATTACTTATATTTTCTTTAATCCTATCAGGGATAACCCAATGCTGCCGCGTTTCTTTGGTCTTATAGCAACGGTAGGCATTTCACATCGGCTCGTCTATGCCTAAGATAGGGCAGTCACATACCAAAGGAGAGTCAGCTTGAGCACTCGGTACCTGGAAAGTCTGTTCAATCCTGCATCCATAGCGGTGATAGGGGCGTCGGAACGGTCAGACAACCTTGGCGGTATGGTGTTACGAAATCTGATGAGCGGCGGCTATCCAGGCAAGCTTCTGGTGGTAAACCAGAACGATTACGACAATGTGCACGGTGTGCTCTGTGTCAAGAAAGTGTCCAGGATGGGGTTTTCGCCGGACCTCGCCATTGTCTGTACACCGCCGGATACGGTCGCTAAAACCATAAGGCGCCTGGGCGAAGCGGGCGTGCGCACAGCCATTGTGATGACCGGCGGCATGTCTCGTACTCACAGTAAAACCGATCAGCCACTGATGTATTCTGTTCGGGAGGCGGCCAAGGAAACCGGCATCAGAGTTTTGGGCCCCAATACTATCGGCCTTATAGTACCGGCCAGGAGCCTGAATGCCACTTATGCGCACATGGGTGTACTTCCCGGTCGTGTGGCGTTTGTAGGGCAGTCTGGCACCATTGCCAGTACAGTGATCGACTGGGCATTTGCCCGCGGAGTTGGCTTTTCTTACTTCCTCACGCTCGGCGATGGCATGGACATCGATCACGATGACTTGATTGACTACCTTGCCCAGGATACCCAGACCCGTGCCATCCTTCTGCACATTGAACATATTCCAAATGCACGGCGGTTCATGTCGGCTGTGCGGGTGGCGTCCAGAACCAAGCCTGTGATTGCTGTGAAGTCCGGAAGAGTGCCGGAATCCGAGTGGCTAACCCATGAGTTGCCTGACGGCATCAGGCGCAGTGACCCCATATACGATGCCATGCTGCAGCGTGCTGGTGTTCTGCGGGTTGACGGTCTTGGGCAGATGTTTGATGCGCTGGAAACGCTCACACGAATGCGACCGCTACGCCGGGAGTCCCTTGCGATTATGGCCAACGGCGTAGGTCCTGGGGTTCTGGCGGTTGATCGGCTGGCCGATCTGGGCGGGGAGCTTGCCGGCCTTTCGGAATCCAGTACTAAGGCTCTGGCGGAGTTATTGCCGCCATACTGGACGCGCAAGAACCCCATCGACCTTAACTACAATGCGTCCCCTGAGTTGTACAGAAAAGCAATCAAGATTCTGGCCAAGGACCCCGAAATAGCCAACCTGCTTGTAATGTATGCACCCACCCTGACAGAAGACAGCCTGCAGATTGCCGACGCAGTGGTGCAGGCTGCAAAGGGCACGCGGCTCAACATTTTTACCTGCTGGCTTGGGCAGAGTACGGTGATGGAAGCCCGCGAGGAATTTTATCGTGCCGGATTGCCATCGTTTTTTAATCCGGAAAAAGCGGTCGTCGCCTTTATGCAGCATGTGCGGCACCAGCGTGTTCAGCGCCTGCTGACGGAGACTCCCGAATCCTTTACCGACCATTTCTCTGATCACACGAAAACGCGGCGTGTTGTGATGAACGCGCTTCGCTCAGGTCGCAAACATTTGTCGAGCCGGGAAGCCCGGGACGTGGTCTGTGACTATGGCATTAGCGCTATTGAGACGGTTTATTGTGATGACGTAGAAGAAGTTCTCGAGGCTTTTTCCATAGAGCGGCGTCCGGTGGACGTGACCGTTATTCACGAGCAGGCCTGCCACCCGTTTGTAAACCTCACTGTCGCCCAGCGCCGCTATAAAGGCACATTACAGAAGCTGAACAGTGAGAACGCGATTATCGATGCTTGCCGTTTCCTGATGGAGGAATACCAGAAGCACTTCCCGGACAGCGGATTTCTCGGCTTTGCGATGCAGCGGTCTTATCAGCACGTTGGTGGCATTGAGTTCAGTATAGGGATCACGAGGGACGCCCAGTTCGGACCATTGGTGGTCTGCGGAGCCTCGGGTGCTCACATCAATGTAATCACGGATCGTCAGATTGCGCTGCCGCCGCTAAACATGGTTCTCGCCCGGGAGTTGTTGCGCCGTACCTATATGTACAAATTGCTCAGGGAGCATAGCCTGAAACCTGAATCGGATATCCAGGCAGTCTCGGAAACGCTGGTGACCCTTTCCCAGATTGTGATCGATATACCCGAGATCCGCGGGCTGGAGATTTCACCGCTGTTATTCAACGAGCAGGGCGCAGTAGCCGTTAATATCGCTATCAACCTTTCTGAAACGCCCGGCCGACCGATTATTCAGCCTTATCCGAGAGAGCTTGAGGAGTGGCTGGTGCTTCCCAAATCCGGCCGTCGGGTGATTATCCGCCCGGCCTTGGCAGAAGACGAACCCTCGCACCGAGTGTTCCATGAGCTGCAGTCGCCGGAATCCATTCGCTATCGATTCTTTCAGTATCGCAAACATTTCTCCCGGGAAGATGTCGCGCAGATGGTGCAAATCGACTACGACAGGGAGATGGTCTTTATTGCCAACGCACCGAAAGAAGACGGTGAGGGGGAAGAAACGCTCGGCACTGTAAGAACCTGGACAGACGCAGACAACCTTCAGTGCGAGTTTGCCGTGATGGTGCACGATAAAATGAAGGGTGAAGGCCTGGGTGTCGCGTTGATGCAGAAAATGATCGATTACTGTCGCGCCCGGGGCACGGTGGAAATGGTTGGCAACGTACTGGCAGATAACCGCCCCATGCTGCAGCTGGCGGAACACTTGGGCTTCGAGATCAAATATAACCTTGAGGAAGAGGTTATGGATTTGCGGCTGGTACTGAATGAACCAGAGAACGACTGGCAGAAGGAGCGGCTGGGAACGAGTGCCCACTGAAGCCTTACGTTGGAAGGCTTCAGTGGCGCCTGAGTGACTACTCCTCGACGATTGCGGAACGGTCTTCACCGCCCATGGCGTCGAGCAATCCAGGAATCAGTTTCGCCAGTTCCAGTGTCATGAGGGTGAAGGCTGCATCGAACTTTGCGGCCGCATCATCTACATCCACGTCGTCGAGCTGATCCTGAAGCGTTTCGCCAAATTTCAGCCGGCGAATGCCCATTTCTTCATCCAGCACGAAGGACACGTTGTCGTCCCAGGTCAGGGCCAGCTTGGTCACTTCCATTCCTGCGTCCAGATGATTACGGATTTCGTCTGCCTTGAGGTTCAACCCTTTGCAGCGAACCACGCCACCGTCTTCGGAGGGGTCTTTGAGCTCACACTCATCGCCGAGCACCACGGTGCCGGGCAAGTCGATGGTTTCATTCAGCCAGCCCGTAAACGTGAAGATCGGAGCCTGTTCCAGCACAGGCGGGCGTACGGGCAGCGAGCCCAGGCTTTTACGCAGGGTTGAAGCAAGGTCTTCCGCCTGTTTTGCAGAGCCGGCATCGACCACCAGAACACCGTCCTGCGGCGCCAGATACGCAAAGCAACGACGGTTCCGCGAAAATGCCTGGGGCAGCATTTCCAGCATCACCTGCTCTTTGATTTCCTCTTTCTCCTTACGACGAACCTTGCGGCCCTGCTCGATCTCAATGGCTTCGGCTTTGTCTTCTACCGCATCCTTTATCACTGGCCCTGGCAGGATTTTTTCTTCCTTGCGCAAGGCAATCAGGTGGTAGCCATTTGCGCTGTGAACCAGCTGCTCGCCGTGCTTGCCAAGAGGCGGAACCCAGCCCTGGCGGGCGGTTTCTTGTGGGCCACAGGGTTTGAACGCATCGCCGCTGAGCTTTTCTTCCAACTCTTCAGCAGAAATATCAAACGGTTTGGTAAAACGGAAAACGCGGGCATTACGAAACCACATCAGGCTTGATCCTTGTCTTTCATATTTGGATGATTTCTACGAGCACTGTCTTGACGATAAAACCGAACACTCCCGCCCCCAGCACAGTGAACAGGGCGATGGTGCCAAACTTTCCGGCCTCTGATTTTTTGGCCAAATCCCAAACAATAAAGCCCATCCAACCAACAAGACCTGTCAGAAACACCAGCATGGCGATCTGCGAAAAGACTGCTTCATTCATGATTTGCTCCGAACTTAATTTGGATTAGTGTTCGTCTCGCAGGAAAACCCAGCTATTTTTGTCGGATTGGTCTGCACTGAAATAGTAGCCATCAAGGTCAAAACCCTTGAGGTCGTTTGCATCGGTAATACGGTTCAGGATGGCGTAGCGACACATAAGGCCGCGGGCCTTTTTGGCGTAGAAACTGATCATTTTGTACTGACCGTTCTTCCAGTCCTTGAATTGGGGGGTGATCAGGCGCCCTTCAAGGTCTTTTTTCTTCAGGCTTTTGAAATATTCGTTCGAGGCCAGGTTTACCAGCACCTCGTCATCGCTCTTCAGCAGGCGATTTACTTCCTGCGTGAGGCGATCGCCCCAGAACGCATAGAGATCCTTGCCGCGTTTGTTCTCAAACTTTGTGCCCATTTCCAGCCGGTAAGGTTGCATCAGGTCGAGCGGTTTGAGAATGCCGTACAGCCCGGACAGCATGCGCAGATGCTTCTGGGCGAAACTGAAATCCTGCTCGCTGAAGCTCTCGGCATCCAGCCCTGTATAAACGTCGCCCTTGAATGCCAGAACCGCCTGCCGGGCGTTCTTCGGAGAGAAGGGTGTGTGCCAGCTTTGAAAACGCTCGGCGTTCAATTGGCCCAGCTTGTCGCTGATGCTCATCAGGTTGCTGACCTGGTGGGGCTCCAGCTCTTTGAGCTGATCAATCAGTTCGCAGGCATGGTCCAGAAAGTCCGGCTGGGTATAGGTTTCCGTTGCCAGCGGGCTCTCGTAGTCGAGGGTTTTAGCGGGTGAGATAACCATCAACATGTCAGGTAATTCCTCATTGCAGAAACGCGAGTAACTGTTCCCGGGTAAATGGCCAGTCGAGTTCATGCCCGGTATCGTTCCGCTGCAGCACGGGAATCCGCGTGCCGTAGCGCTCTACCAACTCTTCGGACTGTGCAATATCCACCACGTCCACCGGTATCGGGGCGGGCATAGGCGTGCTGACAAGCAAGGCTTCAGCCAGCTCACACAGGTGGCATTGGGAGGTCGTATAAAAAAACAGTTCCATTACTTTGGTTGAGCGTCTACTTGCTGGCCGTTTACACCTGCGCTGTCTCTGCCCATAAGGTACAGGTAGACCGGCATCAGCTCTTCCGGTGCCGGATTCTGCTGCGGGTTTTCTGCCGGGTAGGCATGGGCTCGCATATTGGTTCTGGTAGCACCGGGGTTCAGGCTATTTACGCGCACGTTGTGATGTTTGTCGTCAAGCTCATCAGCCAGGAGCTGGCTCAGGCCTTCAACCGCAAACTTGGAAACCGCATAGGCACCCCAGTAAGCCTTTGCCTTTCGGCCAACGCCGGAGGACGTGAAGATAACGGAAGCGGCGTCTGATTGGCGCAGCAAGGGAATCATTGCCCGGCTCAACAAAAATGGCGCTGTCGCGTTCACGTGCATGACCTTGTTCCAGGTTTCCGGATCGTACATTTCTACCGGGGAGCGGTCGCCAAGAATACCGGCGTTATGCAACAGGCCATCGAGTTTCCCGAAATTGTCTTCCAGGGTCATGGCCAATTCTTCGTAGTCTTTTACGGCAGCGCCTTCAAAATTCATTGGCACAATGGCCGGCTTCGGGTGTCCGTCGGCTTCGATTTCGTCGTAAACCGACTCCAGCTTGCTCACGGTTCTTCCGACAAGAATCACAGTGGCGCCGTGGGCAGCAAAGGTTTTTGCGGCTGTCCGGCCGATTCCACTGCCTGCACCGGTCACCAGTATGATGCGGTCTTTCAGAAGATCAGCGGGCGCCTGGTAATCTTGCATAACCTGTCTCCGTATCAACCTGAGCGTTGGTCAAAATTGGTCTGTTTCAGAAGCGCGCTATTATAACAGCTTTGCGAGATCGTTGACGGTATCGGCGATGATGTCTGCATGCCATAGGTCAACGGTTTCTGGCTCTTCGATATAGCCGTAACGCACGGCGATGGTTTTCATGTGAGCATTGCGACCGGCTTGTATGTCCCGTTCATGGTCGCCTACGTAAACCGCCCGGGCAGGATCCACCCCGATCTGTTTGCAAGCAAGAAACAGGGCTTCAGGATGAGGTTTGCGATCGGTGACGTGGTCCGGGCAGACCAGCGAGGCGCAACGTTCCGCAAGGTCAAGCGCCTGAACCAGTGGCGCTGCAAAGCGTACCGGTTTGTTGGTGACAATGCCCCAAGGGATTCCACGTTGTTCCAGGGACTGCAAAAGTGCATCCATGCCCTCAAAAAGGCGGGTTTCAACGGCAACACCCGCCTCGTAAAGATCCAGAAAAGCGGTGTGTTTGGCAAGATAGTCGGGATGCTCAGGTTCCAGTCCAAAGCCCACTAGCACCATAGCCCGGGCACCGTTGGAGACGGATCGGCGTATGTGCTCTGCCGGAAGTGCCGGAAGCCCGTGATGCTGGCGCAATTCGTTGAGACAACGGATAAAATCCGGCGCTGTGTCGATCAAAGTGCCGTCCAGATCGAACAGAACGGTGGAGGGCTGTTCAGTTTTCACGGATATCCTTGGCATGCATCAGATAGTTTACATCTACGTCCCGACCCAGCTTGTAAGAGCGGGTAATGGGGTTATAAGTCATTCCGGTCAGTTCGCGCACTTCCAGCCCGGCATGGCGCAGGTAGTCGGACATTTCTGATGGCCGGATGAACTTCTTCCATTCGTGGGTGCCCTTGGGCAGCATGTTCAGAACATATTCAGCACCAACAATGGCAAACAGGAAGGATTTGGGGTTGCGGTTGATGGTAGACACGAACAGGTGCCCGCCGGGCTTGAGCAGGGCAGAGCAGGCTGTGATAACCGAAGCCGGGTCCGGCACGTGCTCCAGCATTTCCAGGCAGGTAACCGCATCGTACTGGCCGGCATGTTCGGGATCCCGGGCCAGCTCTTCAACGGTGGTTTGCTGGTAGTCCACCTTGATCCCGCTTTCCAGGCCGTGCAACTGCGCAACGGCCAGGGGCGCTTCACCCATATCTATGCCGGTTACATGAGCTCCGCGCAGTGCCATGCCTTCTGAGAGCAAGCCACCGCCACAGCCGATATCCGCCACCCGCTTGCCAGCGAGGGATACGCGCTCGTCGATATAGTTCAGCCGCAGCGGGTTAATGTCATGCAGTGGCTTGAACTCGCTGGTAGGGTCCCACCAGCGGCTGGCAAGGGCTTCAAACTTGGCGATTTCGTTACGGTCAACGTTCTGGTTTGTCATGTTACCTTCTGCCTGATCAATCTATCGGAATTCGGTTAGTCAGCCTGTTGTTCTCGGATTTTTCCGGCCCAGTCCTCAACACGAAGCATAAGATCCGGAACATCTATGCGCGTCAATTTTCCATCCTGTACCTGAGGTACGCCGTTAATCCAGCTATGGGTTACTGCACGGCCGTGGTTGCTGTAAACCAGATGGGAAGCGGGGTCATAAACCGGCTGAATAAACGGATCGCTGAGGTCGATGGCGATAAGGTCGGCCAGTTTTCCCGCCACCAGTGAGCCCAGCTCGTGTTCACGGCCCAGCGCTTTGGCACCGTTGAGTGTCGCCATCTGCAGAGCCTTATGTGCAGAAAGAACGGCTGCATCGTTAGCGACCACTTTCGCAACCATGGCAGCGGTGCGGGTTTCGCCGAACAGGTCCAGATCGTTGTTGCTGGCGGCCCCGTCTGTTCCGATTGCCAGGTTTACACCGCTTTCCATCAGTCTATGGACTGGGCACAGGCCGCTGGCGAGCTTGAGGTTGGATTCAGGGCAGTGGATAACGTGCGCGCCTGAGTTTGCGAGCCGGGCAATGTCCGAGCCGCTGGCCTGGGTCATGTGAACGCACTGGGTTCTGGGCCCAAGAACGCCGAGCTCCGCAAGTCGTTCGACAGGGCGTTTGCCCTGTTTTTCCACGGCATCCGCCACTTCAAATTCAGTTTCATGCAAGTGAATCTGGATGCGTACACCGGTTCTTTCGGAGAGCGCGACAGCTTTGGTCAGGGGCCCATCAGATACGGTATAAGGCGCATGTGGGCCGATCGCCGGCATGATGTAGCTGTCACCGTTCCAGCGATTGATCAGTGTTTCGCCTTTGCTGAGGTATTCATCGGGTCCCGCGCCCCAAACCGTGGGAAAGTCCAGCAACGGAAAGCACACCTGTGCGCGCATGCCGGTATCGTGAGCCATCTGGGCGACAATCTCCGGGAAAAAATACATATCCGAAAAAGTGGTCGTGCCGGTTCTCAGCATTTCTGCCATGGCCAGTTGTGTGCCGTCAGCAATAAACTGCTCACTGATAAAACGGCCTTCTGCAGGCCAGATATGATCGTTCAGCCAGGTCATCAGCGGAAGGTCGTCTGCCATGCCCCGAAACAATGACATGGCCGCATGGCCATGCATGTTGATCAGCCCGGGCATAACCACGTGGTGAGGCAGGTTAATCGTCTCCCGGGTACGGAACTCGCGATCTGCCTGCGCCACGGGTAAAACGGCCGCAATGTTGGCGCCCTGAATGATAACGGCTTGATGCTCAAGCACGACTCCATGCGGTTCGATCGGAATCAGCCAGCGGGCGTTGATGCGAATATCGGCTGCGGTGATGGTGTCTGCCTTCATGAACCCTGCCTTGCAGTGCCGGCGACGAATCTGATCGAGCACTAAAGTGCACAAGGGCGCCGGATAATGAAATGTAGCCCGGAAGTATAACCGTTATACTGGCCGTTTTCAGCGTTATGAAACCGGAGCCAGGCAATGAATAACTCCAAGGAATCTCCTTCTTTACGTGTCCCTTCTGCTGGTGCCACAGGTACTGTCGCACTGAGGTGGCGTGGCAGTAGCCTGGAATTACTGGACCAGCGCCTTTTGCCGGCTCAGGAGCGCTGGATAACTCTTGAAAGCGCTTCCGGCGTTGCGCAATGCATTCAGGATATGGTGGTGCGCGGTGCGCCGGCTATTGGTATCAGCGCAGCTTACGGTGTGGCACTGGCGGCTCGACACGCCGAAGGCGGAGACTGGCAAGCTGAAATCAAACTGGCTATCCGTGAATTATCTGCTTCCCGGCCAACGGCCGTGAATCTTTTCTGGGCTTTGCAGCGAATGGAGCGCGTGTGTGACGGATGTAGCTCTCTCAGCGAGGCGCAAAAACAGCTGGCCGATGAAGCGGTTGCAATTCATGAGGAAGACCTCGCTGCAAACCTGGCAATGGCAGAACATGCTCTCGAGGCAATGGGGCTTTCTGCGGGCGCAGGCACCTCCGTTCCAATTTCGGTTCTAACTCATTGCAACACTGGAGCGCTCGCAACCGGTGGCTATGGCACTGCGCTGGGTGTTATTCGCCGGCTCCATGAAAATAAGTTGCTCAAACGGGTCTATGCAGACGAGACCCGACCCTGGCTTCAGGGTAGCCGCCTTACGGCATGGGAGCTGATGCGGGATGGTATTCCGGTGACTTTGAATGCCGATGGCGCTGCGGCGGCCATTCTGGCAACGGGCGAGGTTCGGTGGATCATTGTAGGTGCTGACCGGATTACCGCTAACGGCGATGTGGCTAACAAGATTGGCACCTATAGCCTTGCGGTGCTGGCACGGTTTCATAAGGTCGGGTTTATGGTCGTCGCGCCCTCCAGTACCGTGGACATGGCACTGGAGTCTGGTGCAGACATTCCGATAGAGGAGCGTGATGGCAGCGAAGTCCGTGAGATACGCGGTATTTCCTTGGCTCCGGAAGGTGTGCCGGTGTTCAATCCGGTGTTTGATGTGACGCCTGCAAACCTGATTGACGTCATCATCACTGAGAAGGGGGCTGTGCGGAATCCGGATGTCCAAGGGATGCGAGACTTATTTGGATGAGGGCTTCTTCCCGGTGAGAGCCTTTTCTTCAGCCGGCTTGTTCTCCGGGTTCTCAAAGCTGGCGCGGAGCTCCGCAACCTGCTTTTCCTGATCTTCCGCAAAGTGCAGAGACATTTCGAAACTCTGTCGGGTGAATTCCAGCACTTTGTGGAAGCCTTCGTCTGAGAGAGTGCGTGCGGAGTCATGCCGACGGAAAATATTGATAAATTCCCGCTCCCGCTCGAATTGCAGAGGCACTCTGCCTATGCCCCAGTCGTTCAGGATCTGCCAGACCTCCGGATTGTAATTCCGGGTGGTGCGCATGATGAAAGGAATGGGATCGTTCCGTGCAATCAATGCCGCCAGGCGGAGAATCAGCTCAAAGGACAGCGTGGCCGTTCCGTTCTCAATGGCTTCAAGAACGGACTTGTCGCGCAGATCAAGAGCTTCGCTCATCTCCGATAACGTCAGCCCGGCCACTTCCCGTATATCTTTCAGGGATCGGCCAGCGGCCAACATGGTTCGGAGCTGATCCTGAGAATTGATCAGCGCACGGCCAACCCGCCGGGATGTGTCGGTCGCGCGCGCGCCCAAGCGAAATGCCGAGCCTGTCAGGCTGGCCAATCGGTCAATAATGCCTTCTGGCGCCTTTTCCGTTGCTGCCGGCTTGCGAAGATCATCAACCTCTTCCAGCGAGCGCATGGCATGGAGTGCATCCAGCAGCATGTCCTGCAGAGCGCGTGCCTTGTTCTGGCTTTCCTGGTTTTTGTTGACCAGTTTGTCGTTCTTCTCGCTCATTACCGTGCTTCAGCCTGAGCCGCAAACTGTTGTGGAGTGAGAATAGAAGCCATTCGCTTATCCAGTTCCAGCATATCCGCCATGATGTCGCCGCCTTCACGAATCACAAAATCCAGCTCTTCATCGGTAGAGCCCAGGTCTGCAGCTTGCAGGTCCTGCCAGTCCTCGAGCTCTTCCAGAGACTCGAACGGCTCTTCGTCACGCAGTTCCCGGCGCGCATTGGCAATGGCCAGCCGGGTGCGATCGATCTGCTCCTGCTGAGAGGTGCGCTCGCCCAGATTGAGGCTTACGGTATCTCTTTGGCGCTGCTCTTTGAGGAAATTAATCTCCTGCTGAAGAAGGCTGAAGTCCGGGCTGTTGGCAAAGCGATCCTCATGACGTTTACGGAGTTCATCAATAATGCCGCTGAAATCAAAATACCGGGCATGAGGAACGGCGTCGATCTGATCCCAGGGCAGGGCATGATCGAGTGCATCCTCACCAATGCGGGTTTTGTCGATACGTGAAGGGATTTCGATATCCGGAATCACGCCCTTGTGCTGAGTTGACCCCCCGGACACACGGTAGAACTTTGACTGGGTAATCTTGAGCTGGCCGTGGTTGAGCGGGCGAACGGCCTGCACTGTGCCTTTGCCAAATGTTTGCGAGCCAACCACGAGGCCGCGGCCATAATCCTGGATTGCACCCGCAAAAATTTCTGATGCCGAGGCGCTCATGCGGTTCGTAAGCACAACCAAAGGCCCGTCATAGGCAACTGACGCATCGTCGTCACTAAGCACCTGAACTTCGTTGCTGGAGTTGCGAATCTGCACGGTGGGGCCAGTGTCGATAAACAGGCCAACCAGGTCGTTGGCTTCGTGCAGCGCGCCGCCGCCATTGTTGCGCAGATCCATTACCAAACCGTCTACGCCGTCTTGTTGCAGCTCCGCTATCAGTTTGCGGACGTCGCGAGTAGTGCTCTTGTAGTTGGGGTCTCCAGCCTGCATGGCGCGAAAATCCGCGTAGAACGTAGGTATGGTAATCACACCAACGGTGTATTCCTGGCCATTGCGCTCAAACTCGATGGTATCTTTGCTGGCGCTTTGCTCTTCCAGCTTGACTTCATCGCGGCTGATGGCAATGGATTTCGTCAGGGTTTCATCGGTTGAGCTGGCCGGAACTACCTCGAGCGTCACCACGGAGTTACGTGGGCCACGAATAAGGTCGACTACTTCATCAAGGCGCCATCCGATCACGTTGACCGGTTTTTCGTTCTCCTGCATAACCGACACGATTCTGTCTGCAGGCTGGAGTTGGCCTTGCTTGGACGCTGGGCCGCCCGGAACCAGTCGGACGACTTTGGTGTACTCGTTATCCGCCTGTAAAACCGCACCGATGCCTTCGAGTGAAAGGCTCATATTAATATTGAAATTCTCGGAGGTGCGTGGCGAAAAGTAGGAGGTATGTGGGTCCCACATGCCGGTAAAGGCATTCATGTAGGCCTGGAAAGCATCTTCGCTGCGAGCCTGATAGGCACGTTTCAGTTGGCCTTCATAACGACGCTTCAGGCTGTCGGTGATGGCTTCGTCGTCTTTGCCGTTGAGCCGTTGCGCAAGCACCGCATTTTTGATGCGTTTCACCCACAGCTCATCAAGTGCCTTTTCGTCCGGCTCCCAGTGTGCTTCGGAGCGATCAAGAAGAATAGTTTCACTGGTGTTGAAATCGAGGTTGTCGATGCCGTCGTCAAGGGTCTCAAGCGCAAACTGAAGGCGCTCGATAACACGCTGTTGAATCAGGTTATAGATATCAAATCCGGGCTGTAACTGGCCGGTTTTAAGGGCAGATCCCAACCGGCTTCGGACTCGGCCGAGTGTCTGGATGTCGCTGCCCGTCAGATAGACCCGCTGGCCATCGAGATAATTCAGGTAAGCATCAAACACATCGCCGGAGAGCTTGTCGCTGATACCCAGATCACGGAAATGGGTGAACTGCAGTTGCCTGGCAATGAGTATGTTGGCACGTGCCTGATCAATGGTTGGGGCAACCGGAGTATACGCTTCTGTTTCGGTCGCTTTCGCCTGAACGCCGAAAGGTGCTGAAAGCAGCAGGGCAACGGTGAGCGCTTTGCACACACCCATTCTGCCGGCTTTTAGCGGCGCGCGACGGACAGATGTTTTTTCCGCGATGGTCATATAGACATACCTGACGATACTGGGTGCCTGCCAGACGGATCTGGAACCGGTTTACCCGTGGGCTGATAGATTTATTGTAGGCAAGGGCTACACCCGTTGCTATAGGCATGACGTATCGGATCGTGACAATATGTCCATAACTTGTCACGTTTTCTCTGGAAATATATTCTATTTCAGTCGGTTGAAAGTTAATTTCGCGTACGGGCAGTGCCGGGAAGGGCGATACTTGCTGTTTCTTGAAAGCACTGCAAATTGAGAGAGTTGCAGATAGCGCTGTTGCCAGGTAGCTGTAAAATAGTGCGGCGGAAGGGCTGGCCCTCCGCCTTTCAGCCAATTCAGATAAAGGGTTTGTCCTGTTCTGCATGCTCAAGCAGCAGTGCCGGTGGTGCAAAACGCTCGCCATAGGCGGCCGTCAGCTCTCGGGCCCGCTCTGCAAATGCCCTCACGCCGTACTGGTTGATAAACTGTATGGCGCCGCCGGTCCAGGGCGCGTATCCGATACCGAAGATACTGCCGATGTTGGCATCTTCCACGGTGCGTAACACGCCTTCTTCCAGGCAGCGAACGGTTTCAATGGCCTGAATGAACAGAATTCGGTCTTTCAGTTCCCGCAGTTTCGCCTTGCGGGCTTCTTCACTATCCACGTACAGTGTTTCAAGCTCTGGCCACAGGTACTTCTTGCCTTTGGCGGGGTACTCATAGAAACCGGCGCCGGCAGCCTTGCCTTTGCGCCCATGGTCGTTAACCATCTGATCGATGATCGCCTCTGCCGGGTGCGGTTTCCAGGTACCACCGGCCGCTTCCATATCCTTTTTACTCTGGCTGCGGATGTGCTGCATCAGAGTCATGCTGACTTCATCGGAGATACTCAGTGGGCCCACAGGCATGCCTGCCAACAAACCGGCATTCTCGATGCTGGACGGGTGAATACCTTCACCCAGCATACTGATTCCCTCGTTAACAAAGGTGCCGAACACGCGGGAAGTGAAAAAGCCACGGCTGTCGTTTACAACGACGGGAATCTTGCCGATCTGCTGAACGTAATCGAATGCTCGCGCCAGAGTCTCGTCTGAGGTTTTCTCGCCCACAATGATTTCCACAAGCATCATTTTGTCTACGGGTGAGAAAAAATGCAGCCCAATGAAGTTTTCCGGCTTGGCGGAAGCTTCTGCCAACTGGGTAATGGGAATGGTGGAGGTGTTTGATGCAAAAATGCCGTTGTTAACCAGCTTCGGCTCGGCCTCGGCGGTAACCTTGGCTTTCAGTTCACTGTCCTCAAACACGGCTTCAATGACCAGATCGCAACCTTCAAGGTCGGCGGCAGAGTCGGAGGCCTTGATGCGACCCAGTATTTGGACCTTTTCCTCTTCAGTCATGCGCCCCCGACTGACCTGTTTCGCCAGCAGGTTCTCAGAGTAGCTTTTGCCTTTTTCAGCGCTTTCGAGAGAAATATCTTTAAGCACCACCTCTATGCCACGGTTGGCGGTGGAGTAGGCGATGCCCGCACCCATCATTCCGGCGCCCAGTACACCAACCTTTTTGAAGCTCTCTTTCTCTACGCCTTCAGGGCGGCTGCCGCCCGCATTAATATCATTCAACTGGAACCAGAAGGTGCCAGTCATGTTTTTGGCGACCTGACCAATCACCAATTCAGCAAAATAGCGGGTTTCAATCAGGCTGCCGTTATCAAAGCCTACCTGGGCGCCTTCAACAGCCGCAGCCATAATGCGCTCAGGCGCCGGATAACAGCCTTTGGTTTTCTGCTTCAACATGGCGGGCGCAATCGCCAGCTTTTGTGCCATGGCAGGGTGGTGGGGCGCGCCACCTGGCAGCTTGAAGCCTTTCTTGTCCCAGGGCTGTTGGCATTTAGGGTTGGCATCAATAAACGCCCGAGCCTTGGCCGTCATGTCTTCCGGGGAGTCCGCCAACTCGTCGATAATGCCGGCTTTCAGGGCAGCAGAAGGGCGTAGCTTTTTGCCTTCCATCAGAAGCGGGAACGCCGCTTCCAGGCCAATCATTCTGGGCAGGCGCTGAGTACCGCCACCGCCGGGAAGCAGGCCAAGCGTTACTTCCGGAAGTCCCAGCTGGATGCTGTTGTTGTCCAGCACTATACGATGGTGACATGCGAGGGCGATTTCGAAACCGCCACCCAGCGCAGTACCGTTGATTGCCGCGACCACGGGCTTACCACAGGTTTCCAGTGCCCGCATCTGGGCCTTCAGGCCGTTGACCATGCCTTCAAAGGCTTCGGCGTCGTCGCGGGTAACTTTGTGAAGTTCTTTCAGGTCGCCACCGGCAAAGAAGGTTTTCTTGGCAGAGGTAATGATGATACCGCGAATGTTTTCGAGGTCGCCCTGAACCTTATTGACGGTTTCGTTGAGGGCTTCACGGAACGCCATGTTCATGGTGTTCGCGGACTGGCCCGGCATGTCGATGGTGAGGGTCAGAATCTGATCTGAACCCAGTTCATAACGGATGGCTCTCATAATCGGTTCTCCTTACAGAAAAAGTGTGGGGTTCAGACCCGCTCAATGATGGTGGCAATGCCCATGCCGCCGCCGACGCAAAGCGTCGCCAGCCCGAAGCGCAGTTCACGGCGCTCCAGTTCATCCAGCAGAGTGCCCAGAATCATCGCGCCTGTAGCGCCAAGGGGGTGGCCCATGGCGATTGCGCCGCCGTTTACATTCACTTTTTCATCCGGAACCGAGAGCTCCTTCTGGAAGCGCATTACCACGGAGGCAAAGGCTTCGTTCACTTCGAACAGATCAATCTGATCAACAGTCATGCCGGCTTTTTCCAGTGCCTTCAGGGTCGCCGGAGCAGGGCCGGTTAGCATAATGGTCGGGTCGGTGCTGGTGACCGCAGTTGCAACGATGCGGGCACGGGGCTTGAGACCCATAGCCTTACCCTTTGCTTCGCTACCAATAAGAATGCCGGTAGCGCCATCCACCATGCCGGACGAGTTGCCGGCGTGGTGCACGTGAGTGATTTTCTCGACGTAGTGGTATTTTTCACTGGCGACACTGTTAAAGCCCATTTCGCCCATCATCTGGAAGGATGGCTTGAGGCCCGAGAGGGACTCAACCGTGGTATCTCCTCTCACATGTTCGTCGCGATCCAGGATCACTACGCCGTTCTGATCTGTGACGGGAATGATCGACTTGGAAAAGTAACCCTGCTTCCAGGCATTGGCAGCCTTTTGCTGGGATCTTACCGCGAAACCGTCAACGTCCTCGCGACTGAAGCCTTCCAGGGTCGCAATGAGGTCTGCGCCAATACCCTGAGGCATGAAGCCGGTATGCAGATTGGTTTGCGGATCCATCGCCCAGGCGCCACCATCGGACCCCATAGGTATGCGGGACATGGATTCCACGCCGCCGGCAACGACCATGTCTTCCCAGCCTGAGCGCACTTTCATCGCCGCCATGTTAACCGCTTCAAGGCCCGAGGCGCAGAAACGGTTCAGAGTTACACCCGCCACCTTTTCGTCCCAATTGGCTGCCAAGGCTGCGGTTTTGGCGATGTCAGCGCCCTGATCACCAACGGCAGTGACACACCCCATCACGATGTCGTCCACCTGCGCGGTGTCCAGGTTGTTTCTCTGCTGCAGCGCATTGAGCACAGTGGTCAGTAATGTAATGGGTTTTACACTGTGCAGTGATCCGTCTTTCTTTCCACGCCCTCTGGGAGTGCGGACCGCGTCGAAGATATACGCCTCGGTGGTCATTGCTTTTCCTCTGATGATTATTGCTTTGTGATTTACCTGTAAGAGGCATCACCATAGCTCTTTGATAGCACTCAGGGTAATGACGCGGCCTGCCAATCGGATTGGCGAAATTGCTCAGAGACCATGACAGGTGAGGCCGGGGGTTCTATTGTTCAGATACAGGTGGGGGCTTTCAGAGGTTCCCATGCAGAATCAGGAGGCACAGAGCCATGTCTTTTCGAGATGCCATCGATAATTTTTACGAACGCCTGGTGCTGGACGCCATTGATGCAACGAGAGAGCAGGGGGATACCGCGGATTTTCTGACTGACGTGATGTGCGTTGCCCTGAACCGGCTACCACCCCGCTATTACAGACATACCATTGATATGATGTTTTATCTGGCTGACGAAGAGCTCAGGGGTATGAAAGAGAAATCCCTGGCTGCTGTTCAGGGTGCCAGGGAGTTTGTCAGGGAGCATCAGCGGGAGTGATGCTCTCAGCGCTCAGGTTCTGATCAGCTATTGATCAGGTATTAATCAGGTATTGATCAAGGGACGATCAATAAGCGATAAGATTGTCCAGGGCGTTGTTCAAACGGCTTGCCAGCGCCGGGTCGGCAGGCTGGGCCGCAGACTGAATGCACCAACTGGCGACCAGGGCTTCGATGTTCTGGAGCGCGCTGTCAGCTTTTTCTGCTGAACCCATGCCTTCTGCCAGGCGCTGAACCTGTATTTCCATCCGCTTGTTCTGGTCTTCTTCGGGTGATGACACGCCGGCCAGGATTTCTGCACGAATAACCAGTTCTTGATCGTCCAGCGCCCCTGCGCTTTCTGCAAGTGCGGCCCACTTGCCGGGGAAATCACGATCTGCAGGTGCTTCGCCCGCTGCGCGGGCAAGCACAAACGCTTGCCATTCCGATATGCCCGCTCTGAGTTTTTGGGCGGCCACAGCCTGGCTTATGCGTTGTTTCTCTTGCTGGACCCGCTCTTTAACCCCGGCAGATACTTGCGCAACATCGAGGCCGCGTAGTGCGGCAGCCGCCTGCTCCAGCGACTGAGCGTCCTGATCGGAGCTCACACTGGCTACTTGTTGCAACACCGTTTCCGCGGATGAGTCTGCCTCTTTCGACGCTTGCTGCTGTTCCGAACGCTCGGAGTCGCGACGTGCAAACACCTCATCGCAGGCTTTGCGGAATGCCTGCCAAAGTTTGCGATCTTCCCGGTGGCGGGTAATGCCAACGGCCTTCCAGTCTGATTGCAGTGCTTTGGCTTTGTTCATGGCCTCATGCAGGGGTTCGTGTTCAGTCAAAGCCTGTGCCTGTTCGACGATTGCCTGTTTCAGGGCCTCGTTTTTCTGGCGCTCCTGATCGATGGGGGCTTCCAGCTTCTTAAGAAGATCGTCAAATTGTTTCTGCACCTGACGATTGTCCCGGAACTCTATAGGCCAGGCAGATTTCCATTCCTGGCGGGCGGTCTGCAAAATACGGTCGACAGCTTTCCAGTCGACCGTGTTCCAGTCTGCTCCGTTAACAAAATGCTCCAGCTCGGCACAAATGGTTTTGCGCTTTTCCAGGTTCGCCTGCTTCAAGCCAGACTTGGCTTTAAAATAGGTTTTGCAGGGTTCATAGGCTTTGTCGGATGCCTGCTTGAAACGAGACCACAGGGTGCGGTCTGACGATCCACCCAGCTCCTGCCATTCCTTCTGAAGTTCTTTTATGTGTTCTGCCTTCGCTTCCGGCTCAATGGGTTGCTCTGCCAGATGTTCCATCTGCTCACATAACGCCACTTGCTTGGGTTCGGTCGCAAATCCCTGCCAGTCCGTCAGTTCTCGGAGCTGACCGGTAAGCAGTTGCATGCGCGCCTGAAAGCTTTTGCCAAGGCGATGATCAAGGGTTTTGTAATACTGTTGCGCGGTTTTCATAAGCTGTCTGGATTCTTTCAGCTGTTTGGCTTCAAGAGCGTCTTCCAGCTGATCCAGAGATGTTTTCAGGCTATCGGCTGAAGCCTGTTTCTGCTTCGAGTCATCATTTGCTTCAACCGGAGCCTTGGGCTTTCCAGCCAGCTTGCGCGCGGGCTCCAGTAGATCCGGAGCCAGAAAGCCTTGAGGCCAGTTGATTTCGTTTAGCAGAGTCTGAGCGCGCTCCCGGTCTTCCGGGCTAGTCTCTTCCTGTGCAACAGTGGCAGAGAGGGAGAGAAGCGAATCTTTTGCCTGGCTTATTTGTCGGATCGCAGAAATATAGTTACGCAGTACCATCATCGACGCTTCGTAGGTTTTCTGCTGTTGCTTTTCAACCTGGGTATCGCGGGTTGCCTCAAGCCATCGGTTTTCCTGGGTTTTTTGAAGCGCGTCCAGTGAGGCGAGGGAGGCGAGCTCTTCGGCAGGTTGATGGCGCAAGTCTTCGAGGGTTCGAGCTATAAGAACCAGAGTCTCATTGCGCTGAAGCTGTTGTTCACGCTGGCGCTGCTCTTCGACCCGGGCAGCCTCCATATCGGCAAGTCGTTCCCGGCAGCGGTGTGCCGACTGCAAGAACTCACTGAGCTGATCTGGCGTTGCGCTGGTCTCTACCCTGGCCCATTGGTTCATGAGCGTGTCCAGGCGGGCTCCATAGAGGCTCGTGTCGTCGCTTTTTGCCTGGTCGTGGGCATTGCGGATCAGCGCAGCTATGGTTGCGGAAACAGCCTCCTGGCGAGTCTGCTCATCCCGAATAACCTGCAGCTTTTGCCGCACAACCTGATAGACACCTTTGTCTCGGCCTTTTGCCTGCTTTTGAACGCGCGTAAGGAGTTCTGCTTCCTCAAGTTGGTTCACGGCTCTGAGCCGGATGTCCGCTGTCAGACCTTCAATCGCGAGGCCGGCAGCAACTTCCTGAGTGGGAGGCGCTTGCAGTGCCTGAAGCTGTTCTTCCCTTAGGTCTGCTCGCTTATCCTCCACCGGGGCGGCAACCGGCTGCGCCGGGGCTTTTGCTTTGGCTTTGCGATCAGGCGCGGTGGTGGATTTGCGGGATTTAAACAGTTTCTGGAGGAATGCAGCCATGAAGATGTCCTTTGGGATTGAAACCAGTTTGCGGTGTCGGGCAAAGTATGCCGCACCGGTCGTCGGAGATTCGGGAATCAGCGCCGACGGTTGAAATTGGGGCTAGTCTAGCGTTTTGTGAGCGTTTGCGGGAAGGGTTGAATGGCAAAACAGGAAAATAGTGACGATCAGGAGTACAAGGCGCGCTCGGTGGCGCTGAGGCTGCTTGCTCGCCGCGAACACAGTCGCCACGAACTGACGCTGAAATTACGACAGCGTAAGCTTGATGGCCCGGTTATCTCGATGGTCCTGGATGATTATGAGCGTGAGGGCTGGCTGGATGATAATCGCTTTGCGGATGTTTATTCACGTCAGCGGATTGATCTCGGCTACGGCCCCCTGAGAGTGCTGGCGGAACTCCAGCAGCGCGGTATTCATCAGTCTCCGGGCTGCCTTGAAGAGCTTGCCGATGCAGACTGGATTCGCAATGCGATTTTGCTGAGGGAGAAGCGTTTCGGCCTGTCTGACCTGAGTGATGATTGGGATGAGAAGGTGCGCCAAGCCCGCTTTCTTACCCGTCGTGGATTCTCGGCGAGCCAGGTGGAGCAGGCACTTGAAGTCAGTGAATCAGACGGTCCTTGCACGTAAGGATCAGAGCGTTGGCGGTATCATTCCCAGCTCCGGGGGCAAGCCGGCTCGCATGTCGGCCCCTTCTTCGGGGAGTCCCCCACCGGCAGAGCCCTGCTCCAAACCGACAAACGACGAATCTGTAGTGGGGGTGTCTTCTGTAGGCTTCATCATCCGCGCCAGAACATCATAGTAACGGCGAATATTCTGCACGTAGAGGACAGGCTCGTGGCCACGGGCATAACCGAAGCGGGTCTTCTTGTACCATTCCTTCTGCGCCAGCAATGGCAGAAACTCCTTAACATCCATCCAGCGGTCAGGGTTTTTGCCAGCACCTTCAGTTAACTTGCGGGCATCTTCCAGGTGCCCGTAGCCTACGTTGTAGGAGGCCAAAGCAAACCAGGTTCGATCCGGCTCGGCGATGCGTTCGGGAATTTTTTCGTGAACCATGCGGAAATACTTGGCCCCGCCCTGAATACTTTCTTCAGCATCCAGTCTGTTATTGATACCGATGTAGTTCGCAGTGTTGCGCGTCAGCATCATCAGTCCCCGGACACCGGTTGGCGAGACCGCATTGGGGCGCCAGTGTGACTCCTGGTAGCCAATGGCGGCGAGCAGGCGCCAGTCCATACTGAATATCGACGCATTATCCCTGAACAGGGTTTCGTAGTTGGGTAAACGGTTTTCCACGTGGTGCATGAACGTACGGGCGCCCACATAGTTCAGGTGGTCCAGGTGGCCGTAAAAGCGTTCAGAGAGCTGCGCGATGGTGCCATCTGCCTGCATTTTCTCGATAAATGCTTTTGCTGCGGTAATCAGTGAGTCGTCCTGGTTTGCTGGGAACAGCCATGCCAGCTCCTTGGCTTCGCCAAGGGCAAACCCTTGCTTTACCTGAGGGAAAAATACGTGGTTAAGCTCAAGTTCATTAGATGAGACAATCGCGTAAGAAAGTTCACCGGTCTCGACGCGAGCAAGAACGCCGGCGGCATCCAGGCCTGGATGAACCTGCCAGTGGATATCAGGAGCTGCGTCTGTAAGGACCTGCAGTTGATACTCGTGATTGCTGTCAGAGACCAGATGCAGGATCTGGCCGGCAAGATCCCCAAGAGCCTCTGGGCGTTCCACGTCGCGATTGTAGACAACGATAGACTGGGCTTTGATGCCGGTAGGAAGCGTTTTGTACTGGTTTTCGAACAAGGGTTGCGCAGAGAGGCCAGCCAGGCCGATGTGGGCAAAGTCTTTGGATAGCACGGAAAGCACTTCCGTGTTGTCCTCGGCAACCCGGAGCCGGAGTTCAACGCCAAGTTCTTCAGCAAAGAGCTTGGTCAGCTCGTAGTCATAACCGGTTGGCCCGTTACGTCCTTCATAATATATGGATGGTGCAACCCGGGTAATAACGTGCAACACACCCTCGTTCCGGATTTCCTGCAGCGTGCTTGGCTGACTGCACCCGGAGAGGGTCAGCAGGGCCAAGGTGCAACCGATGAGGTATTTATAGGCCGTCGCTGCATAGCGTGCAGTCAGGATTCTGCGCAAGTCCCTGTTCTCCGTTACCGCTGGATCATCGGGATGCACGCAAACTTGCTGGCGGCATCCGGTGTCTTTTCGGGCGTGGTCTCCATGTCCACGTCCTAATAATCCCTGCTGCTGGAAGAGGGGTCAATAAAGTTGATCAAAAACCATGCAAAACAATGTTAATTGTACGCCAGGGGAATAACGTTTCCACGCTGTATCCTGGCACTGCTTTCAAGTATCATGTGCGCCTTCTCAGAATGCACCCGGACTTCCCCGTTTCGCGCGATACAGGTTGATATCATGCTTGAACTTCGCGGCGCACCCGCGCTTTCACTCTTCCGTTCTCATAAATTGTTCGCCAAAATTCAGGCCATTGTGCCGGAGATTGAGCATGTTTATGCCGAATTCATGCACTTTGTGGATCTGGAGGGCGCACTCTCTGATTCCGAGCAGGCTATTCTTGATCGGCTCCTGACCTACGGGCCCAGCGTACCGGGCGAAGAGCCGGATGGCGTGCTGTTTCTCGTTGTGCCACGCCCGGGAACCCTGTCTCCCTGGTCCAGCAAGGCAACCGATATTGCACGTAATTGCGGTTTGCGCCAGATTCAGCGCATCGAACGCGGCACGGCTTTTTATATCAGGGCCAGCAAGAAGCTTGGCCTGGATCAGCGCGAGAAGGTTGCCGCGCTGTTGCATGATCGCATGACCCAGAAGGTCTTTCACGAAATGGGCGGTGCGCAATTGCTGTTCAGTCATGACGAACCGCGCCCTCTTGAACGAGTTTCGGTTCTGGCTGGTGGCCGAAAAGCGTTGGTGGATGCAAACAACCGCTTGGGTCTTGCGCTGGCAGATGACGAGATTGATTACCTGGTGAAATCGTTTATCGGCCTTGAGCGGGATCCGACCGACGTTGAGTTGATGATGTTTGCCCAGGCAAACTCCGAGCACTGCCGCCACAAGATATTCAACGCATCCTGGGACATTGATGGTGAGGGGCAGGAAAAGTCGCTGTTCGCCATGATCCGGAACACTTTCGAGATGAACAGCGAAGGTGTGTTGTCTGCCTACAAGGATAACGCCTCTGTTATTCGCGGTAGCCGCGGCGGGCGATTTTTTCCGGATCCTGTAACCGGCGTTTACGGTTATAACCAGGAAGACATTCACATTCTTATGAAGGTGGAGACTCACAACCACCCGACCGCGATTGCGCCAGCCGCAGGCGCCGCAACGGGTTCTGGCGGTGAAATCCGTGATGAAGGCGCAACCGGCCGTGGCTCCAAGCCAAAGGCGGGGCTTTCAGGCTTTACGGTCTCCAACCTCAACCTGCCAGACGACCCCCAGCCCTGGGAAATCAATTACGGTAAGCCCGATCGGATCGCTTCCGCTCTGGACATCATGATTGAGGGACCGGTTGGCGGCGCGGCATTTAATAACGAGTTTGGCCGCCCGAATATAGCGGGCTACTTCCGGACATTTGAAGAGCAGGTTGCCGGCCCGGCAGGTAACGAAGTGCGGGGCTATCACAAGCCCATCATGATCGCCGGCGGTCTTGGTAATATCCGCGCAGAACATGTGGAAAAAGGCGATATACCGGTAGGTGCCAAACTCATCGTACTGGGCGGGCCCTCCATGCTTATCGGCCTTGGAGGCAGCGCCGCATCTTCCATGGATTCCGGCGCCAGTAACGAAAATCTTGATTTCGCCTCCGTGCAGCGTGATAACCCTGAGATGGAGCGCCGCTGTCAGGAAGTGATCGACCGCTGCTGGCAGATGGGCGAGAACAATCCCATGTGCTTCATTCACGACGTTGGCGCTGGCGGCCTTTCCAACGCCATGCCGGAACTGGTTAAGGATGGTGGCCGTGGCGGAAAGTTCGAGTTGCGGGATATTCCCAGCGACGAACCAGGCATGTCGCCACTGGAAATCTGGAGCAATGAGTCCCAGGAGCGTTACGTTATCGCGATTGCTCCTGAAAATCTGGAGCTTTTTGATGCGCTGTGTCGCCGGGAACGCTGCCCCTATGCAGTGATTGGTGAGGCAACCGAAGCCCACCACCTCGAGCTGAGCGATTCCTATTTTAACGACAAACCCGTCGATCTGCCGATGGATGTGCTCTTTGGCAAACCACCTCGCATGCACCGGAGTGTTAACCGGGCATCGTTTACCAAGCCGGTATTTGATTCTACGAAAGTTGACTTGAATGATGCGATCCGCAGAGTGCTGCGGCTTCCCTCAGTAGGTTCGAAGAGTTTCCTGATAACCATCGGTGATCGTACTATTACCGGGCTTGTAGCCCGTGACCAGATGGTTGGCCCCTGGCAGGTGCCGGTCAGCGATGTTGCGGTTACTGCAAGTTCTTTTGATGTGCTGGCCGGGGAAGCCATGGCCATGGGTGAGCGCACCCCGATCGCAACTATTGATGCGCCTGCATCTGGACGGATGGCGGTCGGTGAGGCGATTACCAATCTGGCCGCTGCAGCTATTGGCAAGCTTTCTGACATTCGCCTGTCGGCTAACTGGATGTCTGCTGCCGGCCACGCGGGTGAAGACGAAAACCTCTACGAAACAGTGCGTGCCGTTGGTATGGAACTGTGCCCGGAGCTCGGCATTACAATTCCCGTGGGCAAGGACTCCATGTCCATGAAGACCATGTGGGAAGAGGATAACGGTGAACGCAAGAGCGTTACTGCGCCGCTGTCGTTGATTGTCAGTGGCTTTGCGCCGGTTATCGACGTTTCGCGCACTTTGACACCGCAGCTGATAACGGATGCTGGTGAAACCGACCTGATTCTTGTTGACCTGGCCGCAGGGCAGAATCGCCTGGGTGGGTCAGCTCTGGCTCAGGTGTATAGTCAGGTTGGCGCTGTGGCTCCGGATCTTGACGATCCCGAGGACATCAAAGCGTTTTTCGCTGTCATTCAGGGGCTGAACACCGACGACAAGATTCTCGCCTATCATGACCGTTCGGATGGCGGCTTGTATGTGACTCTCGCAGAGATGTGTTTTGCCGGTCGCACCGGTGCGGACATCAAGCTGGACGGTCTCGCGGACGAACCCAGCCAGTTTGCCCGGGAGCTGTTCAATGAGGAGCTGGGCGCGGTTATCCAGGTACGCAGAGAAGATACCAATTTTGTGCTTCAGCAGTTTTCAGCGGCCGGGCTGGGCGACACTATCAGCGTCATCGGTACACTGAACGATAACGATCACCTGCGCCTGACCTTTGAGGGTGAAGCGATTGTGGATGACGCTCGAACTGAACTGCAGCGCCTGTGGTCCGAGACCAGCTATCGTATCCAGTCTCTGAGGGATAATGCTGACTGCGCCCTCGAAGAGTTTGACAATCTGCTGGACGCGGACGATCCGGGGCTGCATGTAAAGCTGTCTTACGATGTAAATGGAGACATTGCAGCGCCGTATATTAATAAGGGTGCGCGCCCGAAAGTTGCGGTTCTTCGTGAGCAGGGTGTCAACGGGCAGGTTGAGATGGCTGCCGCATTTGACCGGGCTGGCTTTGAATCTTTCGACGTGCACATGAGCGACCTGCTTTCCGGGCGGGTGAACCTTGAGGCGTTCAATAGTTTTGTGGCTTGTGGCGGCTTCTCATACGGGGACGTGTTGGGTGCCGGTGAAGGCTGGGCCAAGTCCATACTCTTCAACGACCGTGTACGTGACCAGTTTGCAGCGTTTTTTAACCGTCAGGACACTCTTGCACTCGGTGTGTGCAATGGTTGTCAGATGCTTTCCAATTTGCACGAGTTGATTCCGGGTAGTGAGGGGTGGCCGCGCTTTGTCCGCAACCAGTCCGAGCAATTTGAAGCGAGGCTGGCTATGGTTGAAGTGATGCCGTCGCCGTCTGCCTTCCTGGAAGGCATGGCAGGATCGCGTATGCCTATAGCCGTTGCTCATGGCGAGGGTAGGGTGGAGTTTTCAGGGAGCGCGTCTGCTGCGGATCTGGCAGAAAGCGAACGAATAGCACTTCGCTTCGTGGATAACAGAGGTCAGGCAACGGTTCGTTACCCTTATAACCCTAACGGCTCTGAGGATGGCATTACAGGTGCCACCACCCGCGATGGTCGCATCACGATTATGATGCCGCATCCAGAGCGGGTATTCCGCGCTGTTCAGCACTCGTGGCGTCCGAAGGATTGGCAGGAAGATGGTTCCTGGATTCGCATGTTCAGAAATGCGAGACGCTGGTTCGGTTAACCGAATTCTGGTTGAAAAACCGGCTTTGGAGGGCCCCGACAGGGTGCCATTCAAGAGTCGGTTTTTTTATGGGTGCGACCCGGAGTTTTTTATGTTTTTCAAGTGAAAAAAATCGTTATTTTTCAGAAATAGCCCTTGACTCAATATCTTTATGCACATTTCTGGCGGTTCCCTGTGCGTTCTCTGAACAATGCAGGTGATACAGGTTCATTTTTTGATCATTAGGCTTAAGCTGTTGAAAATTAAGAATAAAATATATCGGGTGAATTTGTCGCCAATTTGACGTGAGGGCAGTAAATACGGGGTTTGGAGCGGGGTTCCCTAAAACTTTCCCCAGAGTTATCCACAGAATCTGTGGGTAAGTACCTAAGCTACTAATCTGTACAAAAAATATCCTGTTTGGAGAGGATCCGCATGTACAAAATATGCTATTTCGTGCCAGAAACGCACCTGGAGAAAACCAAACAAGCACTCTTCGATATTGGTGCCGGGTGCATTGGTGATTATGATTCTTGTGCGTGGCAATGTCGTGGGCAGGGACAGTTCAGGCCGCGGGAGGGGAGTAGTCCTTTTCTGGGAGAGAAAGATACGCTGGAAATTGTGAGTGAGTTCAAGGTTGAGCTCGTTTGTAAGGATGATCTGATCAGGGAGGCGGTTAAAGCACTCAAGCAGGCCCATCCTTATGAAGAGCCTGCCTACGAGATTTATCGAATGGAGATGTTATAGATCGTCCTTGGCTCGGGTGGCGGCCATAGGGTGCCGGATGTCACTTACATGAACGCCGAAGGACTCTTTTTTCAGATCCTCGAGAAAAAACTCCAGAGTTTTGCGCACGGTGGGAAAAGAGATGTCATCCCACGGGATGTCGTCCAGCGCAAACAGGCGGCTTTCAAGAGACTCTTCGCCCGCACCAAACGTTCCGTCTTTAAGCGTCGCCCGATAGAACATGTGTACCTGGTTTATGTGGGGGACGTCGATAATGGAATAGAGCCCTTCAATATTTACTTCGGCCAAGGCCTCCTCCAGGGTTTCTCGCTCAGCAGCCTCGACAGTGGTTTCGGCATTCTCCATATATCCGGCGGGAAGAGTCCAGTACCCGTATCGCGGCTCAATTGCGCGGCGGCAAAGCAGAATCTGCCCGTCCCATACAGGGACTGTGCCCGCAACGATGCGCGGGTTCTGATAGTGTATTGTGCCGCAATCTACGCACACATAGCGGTGGCGATTGTCGCCCTCGGGGATACGCTGTTCAACCTGATGGCCGCATGTGCTGCAGTACTTCATGTTTTTCCCCGTATACTTGAATTGGTCGTACGTTCAGTTTAATGATCCTTGCTGTCGCTGTCTCATTCAACACCGGATTTACTCAGGAGTTCCGATTTGCGTGATTTACTTGTTCATCGTTTAACAGATTATGCGCCCCGGAAGCTCGATCTGGATTATCCCGAGGCTGGTATCCTTGTGCCGGTTACGGATGATCCTGGTAATCCCGAGATGATATTTACGTTGCGCTCGGCAAATCTGAGCACCCATCGCGGGCAGGTTGCCTACCCGGGCGGGAAGCGCGACCCTGGAGATGTATCGCTGGTTGCGACTGCCTTACGGGAGACGCATGAAGAAATCGGCCTGCCGCCTGATCAGGTAGAGATCATCGCGCCGCTTGGCCAGGTGATGTCACGTTACGGGATTCTCGTATCTCCCTATGTTGGCGTTGTGCCCGAGGGGCATCCATTGGATCCGAACCTGGACGAGATCGAAAGTGTGTTTCGTGTGCCGCTATCCTTCTTTCTGGAAGACCGGCGTGAGCGCACAGATGCGTTGCACTTTCAGAACCATACCTTTTACGTGCCCTGCTATCGCTGGGAACGCTATCAGATCTGGGGGCTGTCTGCGGTGGTTCTGGTCGATTTTTTGAATGCTGTGTACGATACCGGCATCGATTTGCTGGAATCCCCCAAGTGAGTCTCACCTGACTCCTCTGATTTTGATCCCTTTCTGATTTTCCCTGCTGCCGGGCACGCTCGTCCTGGCCGGCACTGCCTCCTTACTTAACATCATTTCCTCGTCCCCCAGTGCTTTTATACAGGTCGGGACCGCATAGTCATGTGCTCAAAAAATAACCGGTAATTAGACTTAAGTCTAATATGGTTAAAGGGTAAACAGGTATTACATGGTGAATACTGTATGCAAACGATAGTCAGGGAGATGTGTCGTGGAGTTTGACCAATGAAAAAAATCCAAACCGAGAAGAATCTGCCGGAGCTGATATACGACTCTGTGGTCAATGCCATCGTGGAAGGCTTGCTCAAACCGGGTGAACGAGTGACCCAGGAAAGCCTGGCCGAGCGACTGGATGTCTCACGGTTGCCGGTAAGCCAGGCCATGCAGCGCCTTCGAGATGATGGATTTCTTTCCAGTGTGGGGCGTCGGGGCCTGATGGTGTCGGTGCTTGATGAGAATTTTGTGGCGCAGTTGTACGAATTCCGGTGCGGGATTGATTTGATCAGTGCCGGGCTCGCGGCCCAGCGGGTAGATGCAGCGTCGCGGAAGCGTGGAGAGGACATTATTGATGAAGGATACGCAGCCGGGAAGGCTCATGACCTTCCCGCACTTATCGATGCGGATATGCGCTTCCACGGCTTTATTTATGAACTGGCTGGAAACACCTTCATTCTGGATTCAATGGAAGCTCACTGGAACCACGTAAGGCGGGTTATGGGTGACATCCTGATCGTTGAAAAAAACCAGAAACAGATATGGGAAGAGCACGCGGCAATACTTGATGCGGTCTTGACCCGCGATGTGCGGACTGCTGAAACGCTTGCAAGGCAGCATGTGGAGACGGCATCAAAATGGCTTCAGCAAGAAATTCAAGGCTGCCGTGAACCCCTGAAAAAAAATGGTAATGCTATTCTTTAATCCAAGGAAAATACTATGCAAAACAAAGACAAAAACGCAAATGTGATTCGAGTAATGTTAGCCAAAATCGGTCTGGATGGCCATGATCGAGGCATAAAAGTTGTCGCGCGAGCGCTCAGGGATGCCGGTATGGATGTGGTCTATACCGGGTTGCATCGCACGCCGGAGGAAGTCGTGGATGCGGCTATCCAGGAAGATGTTGATATCCTTGGTATCAGCCTGCTCTCGGGCGCGCACATGCACATTTTCCCCAAGGTACTGGAGCTCCTGAAAGCCAGAGAAGCGGACGACATGATTATTGCGGGTGGCGGTGTCATCCCGGACGACGATGTGGAAGAGCTTTACCAGATGGGCGTTCACAAGATTCTTCTCCAGGACACGCCTCCTCAGGAAATCATTGATTCGTTCCGGCAATTAGTCGCAGACCGTGGTGCCCGATAAATACAGTACGTTGGCGGCCGGGCGCTTATGACAGGTTTCCTCAGATGACAACCAATAACAATATCAGGAGTCTCCGATGGAAGATTGGAATTTCCCCCCAAGTTACAATAACGACTACTTTCCTGACTCGAACAGCGCTTACTGGTTTCGGGATCGCGAAACGATGGATCCTGACAAGCGCGACGAACTGATTGTTGCGCGTATTCGGGACGTAATGACGTATGCCTACGATCACTCGCCGTTTTACCAGCGTAAATGGGACGCAGCCGGTATAAAGGCAAACGACGTCCGCACCCTTGCCGACTTCGAACAGGTTCCTGTCGTTACCAAACAAGAACTGCGTGACTCCCAGGCGAAGCATCCACCATTCGGGGACTATCTCTGTTGCCCTGATAGCGACATCCATCATATCCACGGTACCTCTGGCACAACCGGTCGACCGACCGCCTTTGGCATCTCCCGGCGTGACTGGGAAACCATTGCGAACAATCATGCCCGGATTATGTGGGGTATGGGCCTGCGTCCAGGGGATACAGTGTTTGTAGCTGCCATCCTGAGTCTGTACATGGGGTCCTGGGGTGCTTTGATCGGCGCTGAGCGGTTGGGTTGCAAAGCCTTCCCATTTGGCGCCGGTGCTCCGGGGATGACGGCGCGAGCGGTCACCTGGCTGGCAATGATGAAGCCCGCTGGCCTTTACTCCACACCTTCCTATGCGCTGCGGCTGGCAGAAGTAGCCCGTGAGGAAGGGATTGATCCCAGGGTTTTCGGTATCAAGGTGCTTTTCTTCTCCGGTGAGCCTGGCGGCTCCATTCCATCCATCCGGGACAAGATTCAGGATATCTACGGTGCGAAGGTGGTTGATTGCGGAACCATGGCTGAACTTACGCCATGGATGCACGCCGCCGGCAGTGCCGACACCGAAGGCATGCTTCTGTGGCAGGACATTGTCTACACCGAAGTGGCGGACCAGAATACCCATCGTCGTGTCCCCTTTGGTGAGCAAGGCACACCGATCTATACCCACCTCGAACGTACCTCTCAGCCGATGATTCGCATGGTTTCCGGCGACTTGACCTATTGGGTGATGGAAGACAACCCGTGTGGCCGAACCTATCCGAGGCTACCAAAAGGTATCTATGGCCGGATCGACGACATGTTCCAGATCCGTGGTGAAAACGTGTATCCCAGTGCCATCGCAGAAATTCTGGAAGGCCTTGCCGGTTATGGAGGCGAGCACCGGATCATCGTTTCGCGCGGTGGTTCAATGGACGAATTGGCTGTGCAGGCAGAGTTCGACCAGGAAACCGCGAATAGGGGTCCGGATGCAGTAAGAGCGTTGTCAGAGCGAGTAGAGGCTGAGTTCAGTCGCGTGTTGGGCGTTCGGGCAAGGGTTGTGATGGTCGAGCCGGACACCTTTCCGCGTACCGACTTCAAAGCTCAGAGGGTGGTTGACGACCGGGACCTTTACCAGAGCCTTAACCAGAAGCGAGGAGGTTAAATGATTAATCGCATATCCTCGATGAAGCTGGCCGAACGGGTCCGGGAAGGGCATGTTCGTGCCATCGCCAGGCTTATTACGCGGGTTGAAAGTGGCGATCCTGAAGTACGCCAGGCCATGGCTGAACTCTACAAAAGTACTGGGCGAGCCCACGTTGTGGGCATTACCGGTGTTCCGGGGGCAGGGAAGTCGACCCTCGTTACACAGTTGGTGCTCGAATACCGGGCCAGTGGCCGCACTGTCGGTGTCGTTGCCATTGACCCCTCAAGTCCTTTTTCCGGTGGTGCGATCCTTGGGGATCGCATCCGCATGGGAGAGCTGGTTTCCGATCCGGGTGTTTTTATCCGCAGCATGGCGACCCGGGGAACTCTGGGAGGCCTGGCCAGACCGGCCCTGGATGCAGTTGACCTCCTGGATGCAGGCGGGTTCGACGTTGTACTGATCGAGACAGTCGGAGTGGGTCAGGACGAAGTCGATATTGTGCGTGCTGCTCACACTACGGTGGTTGTCAACGCCCCAGGCCTGGGCGACGACATTCAGGCCATTAAGGCTGGAGTGCTGGAGATTGCGGATATCCATGTGGTGAGCAAGGCCGACCGGCCGGATTCCAATAAAACCATCCAGGAGCTTAAGGCCATGTTGATGATGAGTCTTGAGCCCGGCGAGGGAGTCTGGCGAGTGCCGGTGGTGCCAACCAGTTCTGAAAAACACACCGGTTTCGGCGAGTTGATGGCCGCGATCGATCTCCACGCCGAACATCTTGAACAAAGTGGCGAAATCACCGAACGGCGTCGCCAGATTGCGTTAACCCGAGTGGTGAAAGTTGCCGAGGAAATCGTCCGGGATAATTTTGCACGTGATAGCAGGTCGCAAACCGAAGAGCTGCTCAAAAAAGTTACTCAGCGCCAACTGGATCCCCACGGAGCCGCGGTGACCCTGTTAAAAGCCATGAAGGAGACGATTCATGAATCACACTGACCAGTATGACCCCACTGCACTCAAGCACATTGAAAAAGAGTTCGACGAGTGGGAAAAGAATGAAGTGTCGTCTTTCATCAAGCGCGCTCCAGAAAGCAAATCAGAGTACACCACCGCTTCCGGGATGCCGACGAAACGCACTTACACGCCCTTGGATGTTAAAGATACATCTTTCGAGGATATTGGCTTCCCCGGGCAGTACCCGTTCACCCGTGGGCCATACCCCACCATGTACCGGGGCAAGAACTGGACCATGCGCCAGATAGCCGGGTTTGGTACAGCGACGGAAACCAACGGGCGGTTCAAGTATCTCATTGCCCAGGGCCAAACCGGGCTTTCGATTGACTTTGATATGCCTACCCTTATGGGGTATGACTCCAGCCATTCCATGAGTCAGGGCGAAGTAGGCCGTGAAGGTGTTGCGATTGACACTCTGGCTGATATGGAGGAGTTGTTCGACGGAATCGATCTGACGAAGATTTCAGTCTCCATGACGATCAATCCGTCGGCATGGATACTCTACGCGATGTACATCGCCTTGGCGCAGAAGCGCGGTTACGACCTGAATGACCTTTCTGGCACTATCCAGAACGACATTCTCAAGGAGTACATTGCCCAGAAGGAGTGGATATATCCGGTGCGACCGTCTGTTCGCCTGGTCCGCGACTGTATCCAGTACGGATCCGAGAACATGAAGCGGTATAACGCCATCAATATTTCCGGATACCATATATCGGAAGCTGGCTCGACAGCTGTCCAGGAAGTGGCCTACACCATGGCCACTACCATGGTGTACGTCCAGACTGCTATCGACGCAGGGGTGGATGTTAATGAGTTTGGGCCCCGCCTCTCGTTCTTCTTCGTGAGCCAGGCAGACTTCTTTGAAGAAATTGCCAAGTTCCGTGCGGCCAGGCGGATATACGCCAAAATTATGCGCGAAAAATTTGGAGCCACGAACCCCGAGGCCAGTCGGCTTCGCTTCCATGCACAAACTGCGGCAGCGACCCTGACCAAGCCACAATATACGATCAACCCGATTCGCACCGCGCTCCAAGCGCTTTCCGCCGTATTGGGCGGAGCGCAGTCGCTACATACCAACGGCATGGACGAGGCTTTTGCCATTCCTACTGAGGAGGCGATGCGGATTGCCCTGCGCACGCAGCAAATCATCGCCTACGAGACCAATGTCACTCAGGTGGTGGATCCACTGGGCGGTTCCTATTTTGTCGAAAGCCTCACCGACGAGATTGAGAAGGAAGTGTGGAAAATCCTTGATGAGGTCGAACAACTTGGTGGCACTCTGCAGTGTATCGACGACGGCTATTTCCAGAGAGGCATATCCGATTCCGCTTATGATTTCGCGCTACGCAAGGCCAGCGGAGAAAGGCCGGTTATAGGCGTGAATATGTTCGTTCAGAAGGAGGAGGACGTTAAAATTGAAATCCATCCCCACGATCCTGAAACAGAGCGCCGGCAGATTGATCGCCTGAACAAGGTCAGGAATGGTCGCGATGAGGAAAAGGTTCAGGCCATGCTCAAGCAGTTGAAAGAACAGGCCGAAGACGAATCAGTAAACCTCATGCCGATCACCATTGAGTTGGTGAAGGAAGGGGCGTCGATGGGCGATATTGTTGAAACCCTCAAAGGTATTTGGGGAACCTATCGCGAAAAGCCTGTTATTTAATAGGCACTTACGGAGTGAGGCGGGTAACGGGGGAGTTGCTGACCTAACCTGGATTAGAAGGAGAGCCCAGGAAAGGTTAAAGTAATGACTTTTCTGGGCACATGGTGGTAACCGTAGATGCAGTCAGTTGAGGTAGCGGGATGAATGTCGCTGATAAGGTGCGCTCGCCCTGTGTGAGCATTTGTGCTTTAGATGAAAATGACCTGTGTATTGGTTGTCAACGCAGCGGAGATGAAATCACGCGGTGGTCTCAGATGAGCAACGAGGAGCGCCGTGAAGTGCTGCGAAAAGTTGCAGAGCGGGAGAGCAAGGTTGCGATCTGATATCTCTCGCTGCAACTCAGGTACTCACAAATTTTACACAGGGCTTGCAAAATCATGACTGACACAGTTCGGATAGGTACTCCGCTGAAAGAAAACGCCTTCAGGGTTCTCTTTTGCGGTGCCGGGGAACTAGCCAAAGAAGTCGTTATCGAGCTTCAGCGTTTCGGCGTGGAGACTATCGCGGTTGATCGTTATGCCAATGCACCGGCCATGCAGGTTGCTCACAGAAGCCACGTTGTCGATATGCTGGATGGACAGGCCCTTCGCCGCATTATCGAATCGGAAAAACCTGACCTGATTGTGCCTGAGATAGAAGCCATTGATACTCCCGAGCTTGTGAACCTGGAACAAGAAGGCTATCAGGTTATTCCCACCGCCCGGGCTGCCAACCTGACAATGAATCGAGAGGGCATTCGTCGCCTGGCAGCTGAAGAGCTTGGTCTTGCCACCTCGCCGTACCGGTTTGTGACATCGAGAGAGGAATACCTTGCTGCGGTGGATGCAGTTGGTCTGCCATTGGTGGTAAAACCGGTCATGAGTTCATCGGGAAAGGGGCAAAGCACTGTAAAGACTCCAGCCGATATTGAAGCGGCCTGGGAGTACGCACAGACGGGTGGGCGTGCTGGCAAGGGCAGGGTGATTGTAGAGGGCTTCGTAGACTTTGATTACGAAATAACCCTGCTTACTGTAAGGCACCGGGGCGGCATAACCTTCTGCGCGCCGATTGGTCACCGCCAGGAAGACGGGGATTACCGTGAATCCTGGCAGCCGCAGCCAATGAGTGATAAAGCTCTGGCTCGCTCGAAAGAGGTTGCAGAGGCTGTTGTTGAAAACCTTGGTGGTTACGGCGTATATGGTGTTGAGTTGTTCGTTCGGGGCGACCAGGTGTGGTTCTCCGAGGTGTCGCCCCGTCCTCACGATACGGGTCTTGTAACCCTGGTTTCGCAAGACTTGTCGGAGTTCGCTCTACATGCACGAGCAATACTTGGGTTGCCGATACCGGCTATACGTCAGCAGGGCCCATCGGCGTCTGCGGTGATACTCCCCCAGGGATCTTCGGAGGCCGTTGCCTACTCGGGCCTGGAGATTGCTCTATCAGAGCCTGACACCCAGCTCCGATTGTTCGGAAAGCCGGAGTTGAATGGGCGTCGCCGAATGGGTGTTGCACTTGCTAATGCACCATCAATTGCACAAGCCAGGGAAAAAGCGACCAAGGCGGCTGCGGCGATCAAAATCGATCTATAACGTTAAATCGTCGGAATTCTGAAAAAATCACCAACGAAGCGTTGACAGTCTGAACAGGCTCTGTAGAATACGCATCTCCTTCGAGGGACACGCCGCTGAGGCGGGGTGATCTGAGAAGGGCAACTGTTTGAAAGTATTAAAGAAAACGAGTTTGAAGT
>TARA_R110001606_G_scaffold10677_1_pt1 | contig 41800 bp, 29 predicted proteins | sample TARA_R110001606 | Tara Oceans TARA_R110001606 (sample SAMEA4398315) | marine metagenome | biome: Polar Biome; feature: [SRF] surface water layer (ENVO:00010504); material: water (ENVO:00002006), including particulate matter (ENVO:01000060) such as... | depth 5 m
ACCTGCTAACTTTTTTACATGAGATGGTTGAAACACAGATAAATTTTCTATAGAGTACTTATCTATTAACTCCTTTCTTAAAAATGTATTGTATTGAATGATATCTATAAATGAATTACCTTTAGATCCATAAGAAAATCCTTCTAGTGCAACCGATACTTTATCGCCTTCAAACAGAGTTGAAAATATATTAACCATAAGTGAACTGATATTTCCGGCATCTTCTAATTTTTGCCTTTCTCTAGGTAAGAATTCTTTACTTGTAACTTCTCTATTATAAGGAAATCCTAATAATGCGTTATCATCCATCAATTCCTTATGTATACTAAATGCTTTAGGTATTTTTCTACCTTCATCATCCCATATTCTATTACCGTAATTAAAAAAAGTTATAAAGTGATATCTGCCATCAGCCGTTTCAACACAAGCACCTGGACTGTTTAATGAAAAGTCAATTCCTATATGAATCATTCTAATTATATTCTCTTACCGATGACTGCACCTAATGCAGCCCCAACAAGACGTGAGGTTAATAAATCGTAAAGAGCACCCTTTGTAACTCCTAGTACTTTAGCTACTGCTTTACCTATTGTCTTACCTAATGCAAAACCAGTAAGACCACCAAATATACTTCCTAAAACACCTTCATTGATAATCTCCTCAACACAATCTTCTAAATTCTTCCCATTCTTTTGAGCTTCGATTATTCTATCTACTGTAGAATCTATTGCATCTTCTTGTTCTTTTGATAAATCATGTGATTCATTCAATAGGTTTTGAACGTCTACACTCTGATTATGAGATTCTTGTAAATAGTCTTTAAAGGTTTTCATTTGTATACTTTATTTGTTTTATATATTAGACCACATTAACAACAACATCTAAGATGTTATAACCAAAAGTAATATCAAAAGTTTGAAATTCAATAGTATTACTTGAAAAATTTAAATCCAATGCACCTACTTCAGAAATAAACATATCTTTTAATTGAACAGTTACAAATACAGTCCCATCAGCATCAAGCATTTGTACACCAACACCTTCAGGTAAATAAGGATGCTTGCCACTTAATTTATAATAAAAGTCAAACATTTCTACAGCCATCCAGTAATTTACATAACCATCAAATGCTTGCATAGTAACAGTCATAGTCTTATCAAACAATTGTTGCTTTGGTAAGCTAGCTCTAAACGCTCTTTGGTTACCGGGATAGTCTACTTGAGTAACAGCATCAAATGAAGGCCCTGGTAAATTTAAAGATTGTATTCCATAATTCCAATAATCAATAGGTTCTTTAATTAACCCACCAGGAATTCTAGTAAGAAAAGGTTTATACTTTTTAGCAATTGGCTCAGGTATAAAGTTTCTTGGAAAATCAAATTTAAATTGATTATTTCTTGCGCTTAATATCATAATAGATCTCTATTTATTATTCCACCCCTACCACCAAAGAAATTCTTACCTATTGTAAAATTTTGTAAATTTCTAGCAGCTTGTTTAAAAAAAGTTCTTCTAACTCGGCCAGTTCCTGCAGATCTTGCAGAAACTTTAAGTGCGTCTAACTGCTGTCTCCTTTTCAATTGAATATTAGCAAATGATTGAGCATTTTCTGCACTAAGTCTAAGGTTATTATTAAGACTTCCAAGTTCAGCTGATAATCGTTCTACTTCGTCTGTTAATTCTAGGTTACTTTGTTGTAATGTTTGTATTGTTAATAAATCCTCTGCTGCTGAATTTACTAATTCTGCATTCTCTGCTTTAAGAAAAGTATTCTCATCTTGTAATCTTGCTAACTCAACACTATATTCTATTTTTTGGTCTTCTATTTGAGAAGTTAATGTAGTTCTATTTGCAGCATCAGCAGCCAACCATAAACCTTGATAGAGAACGGATTGATCTGAAGCAGACTCATCAATTGGATCTACCATTTTAGAAGAAATATAAAAATTATTATTATCTAATGCTAAAATCTTTTTACTATCAGATCTACTAATTTTAAATAATACTTGACCCTGTGATAAATTAACTTCTTCAACTTGAGTATGATTTTTTATATCAATATCATCACTTGATCCAATAAAGTTAATAAAAATATCTCCTACATTACTTAAATCTATTGGTGTATCTTCTCCGTCCATTTCATCAAATAATGTAAACAGAAAGAAATCATCAAAAGGTGTTATTCTAATCGTAGCATCACCTTGTGGTAATGGCTCTTCATTAACAGACAAATTAACAAATCTTTGATAATATTGTTTCTCTGTTGTATTTAATGCTATGTTAGTTTCTATCGAAGGCATATCTATAATTTATTATTCATTTACAGCTGAGAACGAATCATTATCAGAATCATCTGTTATTGTTTGTATTTTTACCGGTGAGATAGCAGCTTTAACCTTTATTCTATCCCTGAACGTAGTTACATAACTTGTCTTAACTACTAATTTTTCTACTATTTGTTCAGAGGTATCTACATTTAAAGTGTCACTTCGACCTCCACCTACAACGATTTGGTTGCCATTATCATTATTTACTTGGTTATAAACATTTGCAACAGTTGGTACTACACCTAAATTTATAGTAAGCATTTGCGGCCCATATTTCTGAGCCTCAAATGAAGTCAACTTTGCATTCTTTAAAATCTGTGTAGCATCAACCCTATTATATAATCGTAATACATAATTAATAGAAAAAGATATTGCACTATTTGCATTTTTAATTATTGGTCTAAATAATATAGGTTCATCAAAATCTGTAGTCTGCGTAAATACTTGAAAGCTAGATTGGTTAAACGTTGTACCTATTTGCTCAGTAACACTTATTTCATGAAACACTGTATAATTTCCACCAGATGAATTTAACTGAGCTATAAAATTACTAAACGTTGATCCTGCTACTTGTCCTGATAATTCAAAATAATCACCTACTGTTGAAGGCTTTATCTCAGCATATAAATTATCATAAATATCTCTATTTAATATGGACACGGAATTAATTTCTTGCATTTCATAAAAACTGTATGCATTCTCCACAATAGTTTCAAAAATACCAGTTGCCCTTAATGTAATTGGAGGTGTTCCTAAAAAGCCCTGTCCTTCAGTTATCTTATATGCTAAACCATTTGAGTCCGATGTAGTAAAAGCATTATTCATATAAAATAAAGAAGGGACTCTCCATTCAATAAATGTTGCATATAAATTATCTGCTAATAATAAAGGGTCAGGATTAAATGTTGGAGTATCACTTTTTAAGAAGTTAATTGAACTTAAGTTCATCATAACCTCATCTCTCCTAGGAGCTAATACTTCAAATACTATACCATCATAATTTTCAAAATTAAAACCAGCAACAAAATGAATTCTTATTTTATCATAGACTACATCTAATTGTGGATTAAATGTTTGTAAAAGATTAGCACTATCTGTTAATGCAGGACTGAAATCATTATAAGGAACACCTATGTCTGTATCGAGAGAAACATACTGAGTTCTTGTTTCATTATTAGACGCAGCGGAACCATCCCTCTCATTTCCCATAACACCAGCCACAGTATCAGTATTAAAAAAATACGTACCTTTAGTATTAGCGTCTCTCATTAACTCAATAGGGTAATTAGCCGTATTAAATGTAACAGGAGTTGCTTGGCTTGCATAAGTATACTCTATAAGTATTTGCTCCGATATTTGTATAAACCTTGATGATTCCATTCTATTCTATTTATTTACCATTGCAAAAGCTTTGGATTCCACGAAACACCTAATCCGATATAAGGGCCAAAATTACCTTCACCAGTAATTCCCATCCCCATATTAATACCAAAACCAAAAGGTTTTCTATTTTTCATTTGTATACTTTTAAACTCAGGACTATTTTGATCAATCATAATTCCTTGAGTATTATTAAATGTTGTACCAGGATAATCAGAAGTTAATTTAATAAAAACTTCTTTTGTATTTAAGTCCTGTGACAGTGTAGCATCTAACCATATATTTTGTTTCAATCCTATAGTAGCAGAACCAAACATTAAACTATCAGTAAACGTGTAAGGTAAAGATACATCAATTAATCTTGAGCTCTTTTCCCAATCACTCTTAGAATTAAAGCTTAATACTGATTTAAAATCCACACCATCTTGTTTAACAACAGTATCTTTAGTTTTTACTGGAACTTCTACAATTCTTTCTTCTACAATTGTTTTATATTTTACAATTGTTATAGGAGGCCTGCTCTTTTCATATTTTAAACTATCTCTTAGTTCTTCTAAGGATAAATTTAATCCCTTAATCTCACCGACCGATTCACCATTTTCATTTACATAATTGAGAATAGTATCATTAGCTGCCTCAAGATTATTCTGAAATCGAGTAACTTCTCCTTTAGCCTGTTCAGTTTCATTACACTGTCTAACTAGTAAAAATAATAACACTACTATTCCTCCTAACAAAAACATCCTAGTGTTTTTTGGATCGGTTAAAATACCAAGAATATTTTTAATAATTAATATCATTCTTTTATATGAGGAAGTAACTTATTAGGTGTAACTTCAGATGCTCCGTATTTTTTTGTAATCTTATCCATGAATTTTTTTTCTTTTAATTTCATGCCATCTACTTCAGTAAAAAGATTATCTCTTTTCTTCGCTAAACTTTCAATACTTTTTTGCATTAAGTCCAATGAGAGTTGTATTTCCCTATATCTAGATACAAAATTATTTAATTCTTTTATTTCTTTTTTTGTCATTTTTAACTTTTCTTTAAATATTTATTAATTTGGATACCTACCACCTAATTTAACTTCTTCAGTACCTGTACTAAATGATTTACTCAAGACCCTCCATCCTGCTTGATATTCAACAGGAGATCCTGTAGGTTGTGCTGGTGCCGGGAAGCTACTAAGATTGCCGTTTCCATCATTAGTCACCGAAGTAGTAGTACCATCCCATATCATATCAAACATTGACTCAGCAACTTGACCGACACCAGCACCGCTAGAGCTTACATTCACAGTCAGAGAATGATACCCTCTTTCAGGACCGCTGAATCCAACAGGAGGATATAATGTCCCCCACCAACTTGTCCAAGCTCCACTTCCTGAATTACCATTAGATTGTAAAGATCTTCTTCTAGCTTTAGGTATTAAAAGTTGTATATTACCATAAGCCCTTAATTGATTTAATCCGCCACCAACTCTAGGAGTTGTGTATTGTGTAGAAAAATGTCTTACTATTAAACAAACTCTCTGCCCAGGATATGCACCTACTGGAAAATGGAATCCTCCTTGTGCTGCAGCAGTATTCCAATTAACCACCACTGGGCCGTTCGAAGTATTAGGTCTTTCATCCCCAGGGTTATTGGGCATTGGGCCAGGTTCTGGTTGGTAAAGATTAGCGGCCGGAGCTGTATATGCTAAAGGTGTCTGGTTTGTTGATGGAGCAAAAGTTATTTGAACTAAAGGCGGAGACTTTGCAAGGTCTGTTTGCGTTGGCATACCCGCAGTGCTCGAAGGGCTCTGCTGAATTAATGTATTAACACCATAAGTTGCTGAGTTTGCCTGATTATCAAGATCACTAGCAGACTTACTAAGATCAGTAGCTGGGTTGTAATTCTGTGCTCCTAATTCTGAACCAATCTTTTGGCTTCTACCAAATACTAGTGGATTATTAAAAGATATTTTATTCTTACTAAAACTAAAATATTGCTCGCTTCCTCTTGCATAATTATCATTATTAGCATTTTGGGTCAGCTGTTGGAATGATTGAAGTCCTATTGTTCTGTTAAAAGCATTTACAGGATAAGTTTGTGGTTCTAGTGTTGAAGGATCAAATGAGTTTTGGCCCGTAGCTTCATCACCTATTCTCATGGACATTACACTAGCATCGCCTTGTGATGTTGATACTGGTGAGAAAAAATCTGCTTTAACCATCAGGCCAGGTACTGCATCCTCTGTAGTAGTAAGGTCATATATACCTTCTAACATATCTTTTAGATCGTTTGTCTTTTGTACGTTCAGTTGTGGCAATACTGAAGATTCTCCTTGTAATGCCCACGTTTGTCTTCCTACAAACCTAGTATGCATTCTTGCAACTCCACTACCATCTACAGATTTATAATCTAAAACAATACTTGGTCCTCTTTGAGTAATCGGTAAACCAACATTACCAGGTAAATTATCCAATCCTCTAAGAATTGTTTGTGTACCAGATTTTATATAGAGTTCTCCACCTGATCCTAATGAATTAGGTCTCTCTGATTTTTGTTCAATAATTACATTTTGTAAGAGTGTAGCAACAGCTCCTGTAGTTTGTAATATTATTGGCCCGTTTGTCGCTGTTCCAGTTATTCCACCAGTTGCAGCTGACATTCTTATTTTACCTTGATCAATTGCATTATCAGCAATAAGGTTAATTTGTGAACCGGTTCGTAATGAAATATCATTATTATCTCCTGCTCCAGCAAGTGGGGTAACGAAGTTTATTGTCTTTGCAATTAATTGTTGTTGGCCTGTGAATGTATTTACACCAGACGAACCTGGAAGTAATGGCGTAATTCCATTTCCTGATTCTATTATAGTTTTTCCAGCCAACCCTTGAGTAAGCATTTGAAATTTATTTCCTGCTGGAGATAATGCTCCACCTGAGCCTACATTTATTTTAAAATCACCACCACCGAAAGGTAATGCTGGTGATGCACCACTTTCCATACTAATCTCTCCACCCGCATAGAAAAACTGAGATCTATTTTGTGTTAATAACTCAAACCCATACATATCAGTAACAGAAATCGCACCCGTAGCTGGAGTAGGAACATCTAAAATTAATCTATCCTGTTTACCAATCCTTATATTAGTTAATATGGCAGGGTTTATTTGCTCAAAACCATCATTAAATCCTGGTGTTACTCCACCATGAAAAACAATAGCTCTACTATTAGAATTTCTTTGATGAATTAACATAGAAGTTTGATCTGAACCGTTTCCTACTATAATATCTTCTGGTACTATATAAGCTGAAGTAAAAGGTATTGTATTAAAAGGTATCGTTTGTGATGTAACACCTGCTATCATAATTGCGGGTACACCTTCATTTGTTGTATTAGCACCGTTATTTAAACCTAGCGGTCCATTATATAAAATATTTTCCTGATTAAAGATAGGTGCACCTGTAGCTAAACCAAAGCCACCACTTACCCCTGCATCACCTTTAGGTCCTTGTAAGTCAATTGTTGTTATAGCCCAAGTTGTTCCATTATATTCCCAAACTTGACCATTAAACTGTAAATAATAATCTCCTATTAGCGGAGTTGATGTTGGGGGAGCAGTAAGAGGAGTTGCACCTGGTGATGTTGTTGAAGTATCTTCATACCATCTTGTACCTTTAGGTCCTCTACCACCAGCCGGCCCAGTAGGTCCTGGAATACCTTTAGGCCCAGCGGGCCCACCACCATTTAGTAATATTTGGTCAAAATTAAAATTGGTCTTATCGACCAGTTGTGAAATAGTATCTGATGCTATTATTTCTTGTATAGTGATTGGCATCTGTTTTTATTATTTTTTAACTATAGTAACACTAAACCCATACGATTCAGAGAAACCTGTTCTTTTATTATATATTAGCCTTAAATCAAATGGATTTGTATTTAAGGTTTTTGATGATACATTATCATTAATACTTAAACCTGCTGCTGTTTTTTGTAAGTTAGTTAATTCAGCTGTAGTATAAACATCAGGCTCATTTTCTCTAGATGCTAAATTATAAAAATCTACATTTCCTACTTTATATAATTTTAATATATTTTGTCTAATGTATTGTCTAACATCATCATCTAAAGTTTCCAAATCACCAAAACCATATAAAGGATTTATATACTTTAAGAACTCTTTTTTAATCGGTTCAAATAAATATTCAACTAATCTTTTTTCAATAAATAAATAGAATGCTACATTAGCCGAAGAAGGTTGTTTCTTTATACTCTTAATCTGTGCAGTTCCTAAACTCTTTATAACTTTTTTATTTATAGTGACTGACTGTGTGTCTTGGTACATAAAGGTACCTGAAACTAAGCTAGGTTGCCTAATTGCACGTTTAACAAAAGGGTCTGGTTGAAACGTATCTAGTATAATAGATTCTGGAACTTTTAAATATTTAGAACCAAAAAATGATTTTCTTTCTTTCATTGATCTTGTACCAATAATACTCTCTATTAAACTTTTATCAATACTTTTTATAAAATATGAAGGCTCCCAGTTAGATGAAAACATATAAAAATCTTTATAATCAATTCCTACTTCATTAATAAGAGGATATAAGCTTGGGAATGCACTATCATTAGATAACTCTAATATAGTAGACGGATCTTGTTCATTTACCTTATGATAAAAGAAATTTTGAATTTGCCCAAAATTAAGATCACTACTATTAAATTGAGTGTTTTTATATTTGCATAATTCTAATACTTTTAATTTATAAGCAGTATCTGGGATATTATTAGACCCAGTAGTACCACCCGTTACAGTTTCATTAAAATCTATATTCATATAAGGATCTCTAAAGAAAATTAAAGGTAATGAATAAGGTTCATAATAACCTGCATGCCTAGCAATAGGAGTTACATTAGGTATACGTTGTAAAGATAAATCATATCCTATAACATCTGTTAGATTAAATTCAGTAGGTTTATTAGGATCAGGTAATATTCCAACATATAAAGATTTAAGTATATCAGCCTGTGCTCTTAGTGTAATATTAAAAGTTTGGGCTAATGTACCATCGCTGTTTCTTGCCTGTGTACCATCAGCTTTAATAGTTTCATAAATAACATTAGGATTACCATCATTTACCGCATCGAATATTTCACCAAAACCAATTGATAATAATCTATTTTGATATTCTAAATATCCACTATCTTGAATAGTGTAGGTAGCGGTTCCTAAATTTGCCTGTGATGGGATTATAGAAGGTAGATTTACACTCAGACCATTAGCTGTAACTTTGCTACATTCAAATTTATCTGAACTAAGAACCTTGTTAATACCACTAATTACATAATTGACCCCAGCAATAGAAAAAGTTATTGAGCCGTATGTTCCATCCTCTAATATCCTTATGTCATTAATAAAATCAGGTAGTTGCCCAACAGAATTTGGTAAACCTTTTATTGTGTATATTCCGGTAATCGAGTCTTGTGATGATAAATTAAAACTTAAAGCACCTCTTAACGTTCCATCTGTATAATCAAAGGAACCTGTTGCAGGATCTTTTACAGGTGAACAGTTAGTATTTGTTACATAAGAACTATTTAAAGAATATAAAGTAGTTCTATCTATGGTAGATTTATTTATATTATTAAAGCAAGCTTCGTCATAGTCTACTGAAATAAGCATAGTAACAGTTTTCCATTTTTCATTCTTTATAAACTTAACTTGGCTCTCAGGCTTGTCTGGTAAATTAGGAACTAAAATAGCAGAAAAACGATAATCATTAAATGTACCATTAGTTACATATGATAATGCAGCAGTATCAAAATTTGGCTTTTCAGTACCTATAGCTTTTTCTTTTACTGTTACTCTTACCCCTCTTAAGAAAGTTTCTGAAAAATTTTGGTCATCACCACCGCCAAATCTACCGTATCTTAATTGCCTATCAATTTCAGTAATACCACCAGTAGTAAATTTCTCTACAATAAAATATTCATCAAAATAATTTCTATTAACATTCTGAAATGTACCTGGAACAAATTTTTGTCCGGTAATTAAATTTGCATCTGTATTATCAACCGGTGCAGTATCTATATAACTCCAAGAACTTTCTATAGCTGACTTTGTAAAATAAGTTGGGAATTCAGAAAGATAATACCACTCATGAGTAAATCCACTAGCCTCTTGTATCTTATCATATTTAGAAGGAGCAAAATTATTTAAACCAAATGCTAAATTTACATTTAATCTATAAGGGTGATTTCTTACATCCTTTCCATTATTTACCCATGCCCATTTATTTATGTATGGAGCTATCCTAGATATTGTAGCTTGTGATGTTAAAAAGTTTTCCTCTAGTCTGATATATTCACTAAGAATATATTCATCATCAGGATTTTGATCCTCTGCATCATTAAGTAATCCTATTAAATTGTAAAAGCCACCGTTATCATAAAAGCTTCTGATTTCAGGATTAGAACTAATTCCAACATATTGAGGTGGATTACTTCCTGGTGATGATTGATTATACTCAGCATATTCAAAATTTAATTCCCCTTCTTGGCTATATAAAGTACTATAAAAATCTACATCAAAATCCTTAATAGGAAAAAATGAAAATCTACCAAATGAAGGCCTATAATCTGAATATAATGCAACTTGATTAGATCCTGTAACCATAATCTGATTATCATTACATGTAATAATTGCATATTTATTAATATTCTTATACCCTATTATATTATCAAAGCCATTATAAATAGGTTCTTCGGTATATGGTACCCAATCTCCAATTTGTGCAAAATCCCCAGTAGTCTGAACAAAATTACCTTTTATAAATCTGTCCTGATCGCCTTGTTCTACTTTTAATAAGCTATTCTTAGTATCATTTCCACCAACAAAAGATTGAGATGGTTTAGCTACAGTTGTAATAGGGTATGTTTGTATCTGTGAAAATACTTCAGGATATTGTGCATCTAATTCAAAACTCATTCTATTAAATCGTGTACCACTAAATCTTGACTTAACGTACACAGTACTATCATTATAAGAAGCAGTAAAGAATCTACTATTTTCATTTATTCCATTATTAATAGCAGATGTTATTGATTGTGCAACTTCTTGTATAGTACCGTTAGGATTAAAGAATGTCTCAAATGATTTACCGGGTGTTGGTGCAAGTACACTATTAGCAAATATTTTACCTACAACATCTACACCATCATAAAAAGTTATACTAAAACCATCTTCTATGTTCTTTAATATCTTTATGTACATTTGTGCGAACCCTGCATGTTGAATAATACTAGCATTAGCAAAAGTATCAGGTTCTTTATAACCTGCAAATAAAGATATATCAACCTTAGTATCAAATAATCTTATTTGATCTTTACTCCATAATGAACCCTTTTTTATTGTATGATAATCATCTTCTTTATCTTTAACATAAAATATAGATTCAACCTCATCTACTCGAGTAGGTGTAGGCAAACCTGTAACTGTTGTAGTTTTTGTAGGATCTAAGAATAGTAAAATACCTTGTTCATTAGTCATTTCAAACGGGGTATTTAAATATTGTGAAACTTCAGTTATAGTATTTATGTTAGGTAATTGGCTCTTTTCTGTATTTTTATAAAACCCTTCTCCAGAAATATCAAATTTACCTTCTTCAATTTCATTAACATACATACCAAAATATCTATTAATAGAATAATCATCAGCAGTTGGATCATCAAATAAAAATTCAATATTTAAAAGATTAGCTAAAAGTATACCATTATTTTGAAAGCCTTGTGTAAATAGGTATTCGTTTTCCATAATGGTACCGTCCTTCCCAACTAAATCTTTATATGCAAAATTACCCGAGCTTGTAAATCCACCACTTTTGTAAGAGATGCCATTCCAAAGAATAGGTTCATCTGGTCGCCAAGTTATATTAAGTGGTACTTCTGGAAAATTTTCTTGATTTCTATAATTTCTAATATAAGAACCTAATGCAGTACCTTCAGACAAATCAAATGTTTTAATTGCAGTACAATTCTCTAAAACTTGTTTTGTAAAGTTAGCTGAGGTTTGCGCATTTATAGAATTTTCATTCTGAGTTAATGCCCTGTAATTATTAATAGCTGCTGGATTATCCATCCTAAACACAACAAAAGAATTTGGCAATTGCTCATTTAACCAAAGTGGTGCCAAAGTTCCTAGGCTTTGTGGATATGTTTCAGATGCAATAGATCTAGTACCACTACAATAAAACATTTCATATTGATTACCGTACTCTGACAATACAGCGGTATTTTCATATTCTTGAAATACCTCATACGCAGACTCTATTGGAAACTTCCCAAAATCAAAAAATCTAAAAACATCCTGGTCATAAGTATTACGACCATCAACTTTAAATGCTTTAAATTTCTGAGATGATAATCTAGTGTTAGCACTAAATGATTCTAAGTAAATATCAGTACCATCTGATACTACTTTAACATTAGCAGTTAACTTAGGATTTGTTCTAATTAAACTATATGAAGCTTTATCAAGCAATTGTTCAGCCATTTATCTTTCACTTTTTTTATTTATTCACCAAAGATAAAGTTAAAATAAACTAAGATTATCAATTACTGACCTAAGGGTCCTACACCACCATCAACATTCTGAAGATCAGATGCTGCAATAAAAGTTTGATTTAATGAAGGTCTTAATGAAGATACAACTTTTTCTAAATCATTTAGACTTCTTGTTACTGTAGCTTTAGGGAAATTGTCAATACTTAATCTATCAGATCTATACTTAGCTGAAATCTCAATGTCAAATTGTACAACATCTGAATTGTTAGGATATAAATCAAAACCTATTCTTTTAGCATAAGTTAAGTTTACTGTTGAACCTGATGTATCGCCTCCGACATTTCCTAAACCGCTACCTGTAGTTACACCAAAGTAATCAGTCATTCTATACTGAAATACTAATGGAATATTTACAGCATTTTGTTGGCCAAAGTTTATAAGTTCTCTGGATTGTGAAGCATCACCATCTACTTGAATATTTTCATGATTGTCAGAAGATATAAATAAGTAAGATCCACATGATCGCTGACCTAGTGTAAATTGATCAAAACCATCAAATGAAGTTTTTGCATTTCTGGAATAACCTCCAGGTAATGCTAATAAACTAGGTATTGAAGTTATTGACGGGCTAGCTTGAAACGGTTGAGTTGTATCAAAATTAATAAGAACACCTGTCGGGCTAGCTGCAAATGCAGTTAAATCCGTAGCATTTTCATTTAGATAAATACCTTGCTGTTTTCCAAAAGAATTTGTAGATTTAAGAGGTGAAAATTTAGATGCTCTAAACATTACTCTACTTGTACCATTACCTGCAGTTGTGCAGTCAACACCACCGGCAGCTGTAGCAGGTAATGTTGTAATATCACCAGTTAAAGATTCATATGCTGCTTTATATGCATCATAATTAATTAAACTTGGATGAGATATGGAAACAGATAATACATCATCAGTACCACCAGCAAAATTTGCTCTAGTTGTTGGTTGTCCTGTATTATCAAAACCACCACCCCATATAAATTCTGTTACTGGTGTTGATATACCAGAGTTAGTTGTCGCATTATAAAAATTCTCAGCAGTATCTAAATTAATAGTAAAATTACCATCAGGATTTGTATAACTATAAAAATCACCATCATTTGAAACATCACTAAATCTACTATAAATAAATTGATTTCTATTTTGTGAAGATTGAAACGGCGGTAATGAAACAGTTTGTCCATACTTTGTTGTAGATGTAACATCTGGGTTGGTTAATAGTATAGGGGTAAGATCATATTTTCTAACTGTATCATAATCAACATCGTCTGCTCTGTATGTAGCCCTACCGTTAGATTGATTTATAGCACTGTTATCTAACCATGAATATGTTGCTGGTAAAATGGTAGTACCATTATTAACAGTTCCAGTATTTGTACTACTGTATGAACCTGGATTTTCAGATTGTCTAACCATTCTTGATCTATTTCCAGAAATCCTAGCTACTAACTGTAAAGCGGTTTGAGATTTATTACCAATATTAATAAAATAAGTTTTTGATACTATTGCTCCTCTAGGATCATCTAAACCTTTAACTTCTTGTCCATAAAATCCAGCAAATATTTTAGTTACTGCATTCTGTCTTAGTGGATATGTATTACCAGTATCATCTACCAGTGTTGTTTTCATTTCACCTTGTGCATTATTTAATATTTCTGCAAATAGATCCAATTGATTTTGCATTTCATTTAATTTAGTAAACAAATCAATTGGTGTTTGGTTTTCTGATAAAAAACCAGATGCAATAACTGGTGTAGAGTGAGCATAGTATGTTTCGTTTGCAGTAAAAGAACTACTTAAATGAGTAGGTAATGCAATTGATTCTAAATTTTCATTTAATGAAACTAATGCTAAATCTTCTTGATTTTGTGCAAGTATAGATTCTATAGCACTATCAGAACTTAAGTCGGCTGGAAATTCAACTCTAATGGCAGTACTATATTCACTCTCTAGTGGATTAGCTGGCCATCCTGCTTCGGAAATAGACTTTACTTGTATTTCTACTTGTTCCCCTTTTCTAATTGGAATATCTAATTGATTAATATTTACTGAATCTGCATTATCATCATCAATAGGAGTCCATTCATATAAACCTGTTATTGTATTTCTTATTCTAGGTCTTACAACACTATCTACAATTATATAGTTAGAAAACGCCCCTTGACTAGTTCCACTACCGTCAGTAAATGTAAATTGATCAACTGGGTTAGCTGCACCATCAGCAGATAAGTATCTATATCTATATTTAAATTTTATTATATCTTGTAAGCCAGTATCTGGAGCCGATTTTTCTTTTGGCATTGACCAAAATCCTCTTACTCTATACTTAGGCGTTATGCTGCTTACTGAATTATCAGACGCAAATGAATCTATCTCTGTTACAACTGAAGAATATAATTTGGCTTGTGATGCTCTCTCTGTGATAAGACCCTGTAAAGCATTCTTATCAGCATCTCTTGCTACTTCAGTTTTATAATTTGTTGTCTGTATTTTAGTTCTACTTTGGGCAATGGCAACATCCAATTCGGATAATGTTGATTGAATAGTGTTCTTTTGATTGTTTAAATCTTTTAGTTGTACTATTGCATCCGAATTACTAACTTGACCATTTATTAAAGCAACAGTAAAATCATCTGAATTTAACACTGGTGAATTAGGTATTAATCCTTCTCTACTTGTAGGAATCTTATCTTGTGCAAATGATAAAAGATATCTACCAAAGTCTACTGCATTCTGTTGATAATAATCAGCTAATGATTGTTCATTACCAGCTGCATTAATAGTTGTTAAGTCATTAGTATAAAAACCACTACCAGGTGACCAATTAACAGAAGGCATTTTTGAATCCGGATCAATCGGCTTAATAAAAGTAACACACCTTTCATTAAATCCAACAGTAACATCTACTTCAACATTATTATTTAATGAAGATCCTATTTTTAAAATATCAGCCCCAATTGAAATTGGTTTAGATCCTTCTTGCAATCTTACAATTATTGAATTAGTACTTGAATCAATTTGTGTAACTGTATATCTTGTATCAATAGGATCAGAATTAACTTCTAAACTATCTCCAACTTTAAGTTGAACTGTATCAGCAAAATCAGCTTCAGCATCTGTATAAAATATCTTATTAAGTTTATAAAGTTTTTGAATTGTTGTTTGTTCAACGCCGTTCACTGTTTCAGTTACACTTTCTTCTCCTATTCTTATTACGCTAAAGTTACCTGAATATCTTTTGTCTCTAGGAGGTAAATCTACTACAGCTTCATCCAGTACATAAGAAATATTTCTTTCAACTATCTGTTGCAAAAATGTATCGTAATCAATTTCAGAGTTTCCATTATATTGATCTTGAAAATAATTAACTTTAGTTTGTGAATTTGTATCTAAAATATATCTTTGAACTATTGCTCTCTCAGTATCAATCGGCGCTTGGCCAGTTATGTTAAAAGATACAAAAAGTAAAGGATTAATTAATTCCTCGAAAAACCAATTAGGTTTAATATCAAATTGATTAACTGAATTAATATTAGTTAAGTCCTTAGCTTCTGTTGGTAGCTTAGCTAAAACTAATTTTCTAAATGTACCATCAGCTAATCTTATAGAGCTATCAGATCCATTAAAATTAGTAATTGTATTAATGTTACTATTTAATCTATCTACAGAATTTTTTAAAAACCCAAAACTAGGAATAGTAATCCTAGAATTAGTTCCATCATTATTCTGTATATTAACAGTTACAGATTCTCTACTTGATGTAATAGCTTGGTTCACTTTCTCAAAGCTCTCCAGAGAATTATTAAAAAGTCTTAACAGTTCTGGGAGTAAAGTTTGTATTGAATTATTTTCAGCCATTATCTAGGTTTCAATTTTATTATTTATTTGACTATATCATAAACAAAATTTAATACACCTTGCTCTGTACAAATTAAATCAATAATTGGCAGTGTGCTTAAATCAGTATTAGGAATAGTTGCAGCCAATTTACCATAAGAACCATTATTTAGTCTACTAGGTGAATCGGTATATATTTTTATATTTCTTGATCCTATAAGAGGAACGTTGTTAAATGTTAATCTCACAGTTTGACCAGTTCTCCATTGGACACTTAAATCATCAATAAAAATATCTAAATCTCCACCTGCTTGATTTATAGTATCTAATCTTAACATATTTGTAAATGTTCCTAGTTCTACAAAAACGCTAGGATCTACTACATTTAAGTTTAAAGGATTTGTTGGAGTAATTGGAAGATCACTAATATCTAATGGCGCCATAAAATTATATTCTTGAACATTATTAGAAATATGAATTTGGTTTGGTGTGTTAGTATTTACAGTTATACCAGTTCCTTGTCTAACTACGGAAGTGTTATATTGCAATGTTTCAGAAACTTCCCCATTTGCTAATGCCTGAATTTCATCTGAGTTTTTAGCAATAAGATCTAACAAAGTAGTACTGCTTGCAAAAGCTAATGAAGCATTATCAACTTGTGTTTGTAAACTGTTAATCTGAGACTGTAAAAATGCAGAAGTACTTACAGAATTTAAAGTATTTTCTACGGCAGCTAATCTAAGCTCAAGATTAGCTATCTCTACTTGCTGTCTTTGAAAAATTTGGGCAGATGATTGTAATTGAGCAGATGCATCTGAAAATAATCCCATAGAAAAAGTATTATAATCATTTACAATAGTATCAATTCCTGATGTTCCAGGGGATGCATCAAATCTTAAATTAATCTTAAATCCATAACTATTACCATTTTGCCCAGTTACAACATTAGGTTTAAATTTTGGATATCTTTGAATGAACCCACCGTCTGTTGTAGGAGTTACATTATCAAGTAATAAAAGGCCATAAAGATTGGTTGTAGTATTTGCACTATTACTTAAATCTACCATATCATAATAAACCAATACTGCATTAAATTCAAATGATTCAGCTAAATCAGTTCCATTAAATTGTGGTATAGTACTTATAGCAGCATCTGTAGCAATTTGCTGATAATCATTAGGATTAAAATCTACACTAATACCATCTAATTGGCTTCTTACATATGCAGATCCATTATAACCAGATGGGTTACCATAATCGGCAGGATATTTTATAATGTTAGCATTTAATACACTCGTAAAAGTTGTAGGCTCTGTAAAGTAAGCATCAGTTGTACTAGGCGGTGTTGACTCATTCATCCAGTTTGCATTAGGATCAGTATATCCCGCAGGGCCTGGTCCATCCAAAGCTTGATCATAATCATACCATGCCAATATATCTAAACCTTGCGGATGAATAGTCGCAGCATTTCTTCCTAATATAAATTCGTCTTTACCTTGTATTTTTAATGAAGGTTGATAGTTATTATCAGATATAGATTCAAAGAGGATTGTAGGTGTTCTACCTACTTCTGTCGGTACATTAATATATAATTCTGTATAAGCTTCTCCGGCCTTATCTACATTATTTACTATATCAATTTCACCAATATATTTAACTACTCTTCTATACTGTCGAGTACCTGTCGTTATTTCGTCTTCTTCAACAAACCTAGGGGTAGTTAAACCACTAACCTGTTCTAATGCAGTAGCTTCTCTAAACCTCATTGCACCAGTTTCCTTTAACCATTTAAAGAATACTCTTTCAGTCACAGATAAGTTTGTAGTGTTATCATAGTTAACATCGCTGATAATTAATTCTTCTAAATTTAGCGCGTAATTTTGAAGACTCTCAGTAAAATTAACATTAGGATCGCCTTTAAGACCTCCACTCCATATAGCCCCATCAATAGTATCAAATTGCATATAATTTTCAAACTGACTAAATGTATTTGGATCTAACCTATCAAAATCTGGTAGATTAAGAAGCACAAACTTAGAAAAGACTAATTTAAGCTCGTCATTATTGAGAGTCCTAGATAAGTCTTTTGCGGCCGACGAGAACGTGTAAAATGTTCCACCATCAGCTTGGGGTGTCTTTATTAAGGGCGTTGTTGCCATGTATATTCTTTATCTTTAATTATTATGTAGTTGTATATCCTACTCCACCAACAACATACCAAACGCCGACGCCTGATCCATTATCAATACATAAGAGATGTACACTTTCACCAATTTGGTTTAAATTTAAATTTGTTACAGCTACACCGGTAGTGTTGTTACGCAATACCAAGTTTCCTGATACTCCATTAATTGTTACCAAACCACTCCCGGTAGTATATACAAAGAAAATTTCTTGTCCTATACTTCCATTAAATAATGATAAAGTTAAAGTGTTAGTTGTATCGGAATTTCCAACTCTGTTAATTGTATAAGGAGGGATAGCTGTTGTAGTTCCTATGTTGATAGTAGCAGGCATTGATTGCCCGATATCATCTAAAGTAACTGGATTAGTATCATTTCTAAATACACCACCACCGGTCATATTTAAATTTCCTGTCATCTTAACATTTGTTAAAATATCAAATGTGCTTGCATTAATATCTAATAATATTGTACTTAAACCAACTCTTAACGCTTCTGATGAAAGATTTGCTAAATTGGTTATGGTACCAGCAGCAGGTGCAAAGTAAACTTCCATTGCATTAATTTCGCTGGTAAGAACATTAAAATTATCATTAATTACTAGTCTTGATCCTGATAAAGAATCAGTTCCTAAAATTTCTGTTACGCTAATTGCCATTTTATTTTGTTTGTTTTATATTTAAGATATTTCTATCTTTTTTATATTTATTCCCATTCGTATCAGTAAGTTCTAATGTTATCATATACTTTCCTGGGTCTTTAAAAAGATATGTTAGATACTTGCTATCAAAATATATATCAGCCACTGATGAGTTAGTAGTATTAGAGATAGTCCATCTTGGCTCTGCTTTACCAATTATTCTACATTTGTCATATACAAACATAGCCCATGTCATAGGTGGTAATACTTTTCCATCATTAATAAATAGAGCAGTATTCCAGGTTGGATTGTTTGATATACTTTGGCTTGACTTATATATTCTACTTAAACAGCCTCCAGTAGAAGAAGTAACACCAGTTCCACTTTCACAAATTCTGTCTCCATCAACATTAACCATATCTACTGATTTAAAATCACCAAACCTTCCATAGTATCTAGATACTGCCTGTACAAATATTTGACTACTTGCCGCATTCATTACTAAGTTATATACATATTTATTAATTACAGAATCAGTACTTACATTAAGAATGTCTACCGCATCACGTAAAGTAGTTACAGAAAAATCAAAGTATTCAGTACCGGTTACACCATTTGCGTCTACTATCTTTAAATAACTATCAGGCACTATTTGACTAAATTGAAAAAATGCTGGAGTGTCACCAGTCGTGGCTGTCATATCCCACCATAAGTGATAACCATTGTCCCAAGTACAACTAAGATCATTTAAATTTTTCCATTGGTAAGGTCCACTAAAACTAGCCTTTCCACTATTTTGAAAATTCATTAGCTGAAAGTCTGTACTTGTACCTATACCAAAATTATTAAGAATAGCATTTACTCTATCTAAGGATTCATATAAACTTGGTGTTTCTTCGTCCCATGTAGTTCTAGGTTCAATTGGTAAATCCCATAATGAACCATAGTCTTTCCAGGTATATTCGCCTTCTTCACTCCAAGTATATTCTTTTTTCCTAGCTTGATACCATCCTGAATATTGTACTTCTCTAGCCTCAACACAAATTGCATCAACCTGTATAGAAGAAGATATACTATTATACATATCAAAAAGTTTTAGTTCTACTGAATAATTTCCAACATAGGGGAGTGTAATAGGCAAAGTATTATATTTTGCCACAGGGCCTCTTATACTAAAGAAATAAGCAGGTGATACACCTGGATCTTCATCTTTATAAACAGTCCATTCCATTTCATCAATGTTAGCAAAGTTTACACCATCCCAAGTATATAAAGTTTCACCTGGCTGTTGTACAGTAGTAAATTGGCCACCACTACTTGAATCTGCTAAAATTACAGAAGCTTTAAATCTACTAACATTATTACCATAACACCTAATAGAAGGTCCGAATGTAGCGTCATCAATCTGAGACCAATCAAACCACAACCAAGGATCAACTTGATTTTTCTTTTTATGTACTATTTGATTAAATAATGATGTTGTAATTGTTTGAACAGTATCAGTAGCTGTAACTGTATGGGTAGCACCAGTAGAAGTAGCAGGATCTGTGAATTGGTAAATATCTCCAACATTAGGACCTTGCACATTAAAATCAAACGTAAAATAATCATTAGCATTACTTACTTGATTCCATGTACTACCTATATTATTCCAAGTAATATTATTAATGCTTGTATTCTTTAATGTTATTAAAGCTCCACTAGGAATACCTGGTTGATCTGGTAAAGATTTAGAAGATTCTCCTGGTACAAATTCAGCCTGTGTTCTATTTAAATTTGGGGCATATCTTGCAAAATAAGAAAGGTACACACCAGCACAGTCTGAAACACTAACATTTCCACCATTTTGTAATGCGCCTAAAACACTATTAGGGTCTGGGCCAATTGGAGGAGGTGGTAAAATCTCACCTGGAACATAATCTACAATCATATTTTGTCCAACTGCAACCTTTCCAGCTTTAAGTGGAGCAACGTATGCATTACAAAAATCAATTACAGCTTGTCCAGTGACAGCGCCTATTTCTAAACAATATTCATTAAAGTCTCTAAGGTCTTCTAAATATGTACATGACTTAGGACCTACTTCAAATGTTGCATTAATACCAGCTCTAATCGTGTTAGTATCATTTCTGCTTATTGTATTTGTAACTTCTAATAAACCGAAGTAATCTGCTTCTGCTGTAATTCCTTGGATTCTTGCATTAAGTGGAAGATATTCATTTTCTAATTTTCTTTTTAATCCAAATAATTTAATTAGAATTTCTTCAATAGTAAAATCTTGTAATTCTTCAGTCTTAGGTAAATCATCCTCAATAAAAGTATTAGGTACAATTCTATTAATTCTATAAATAAGTTCGAATAAACTAGTCTTTCTAAAATTTTTATTAGGCAAAGTTATTTTCCTATCATCAAATTGAACAGTAGGAGAAAATAAATCAATAGTATTACTTTGGATATACTTACCAAACTGCGGAGAGTTTGCATTTACATTTCTCCAGAATTCTTTAAGCTTTAAATTATTATATCCAAAAAACTTAATGGCATTTATTAAACCTTTATAGGAACCAATGAATGGGTAAATGCTACTACCCTCCATCATTATTTCTTTACGCTTTGTATTAATTTCTATATAATTAGGTAAAGCTTCTTTTATATTTGTATCTCTAAATACAGTACTATCTGATGCAATAACATTATAACCCATATTTTGAGTCATAACTCTTAATCGTTCATCTTCTTCAATACTTTCTGCATAAACTGTAAATTTTGCAACTAAACTGTTTGTACATGTATCTGTAATTTGTAATGTTCTTTTGTAAGTATCTTCATCAGCAGAACTAAATGTAATATTTACTTGTAAAGCAGATGATATTATTTTATCTGTAATAATATACCCCTCTCCATCTACTGTTTGATTATCATCAAAATCTAAAGGTATCTTTAATTTTTCTACTTTAACTAAAGATGGGCCGTCGGGTTCTTGTACTAATGCCGACTGAGTCCCAGTATTAAAATCTTTATCAAATTGAAAAAGAAATATTTCTTTAGGAGTATTGGTCTCCCAATCAACTACCCAGCCACAACCACCTTTCCCTGTAGGATCACCGGAGCTTGGATCAACATAATCATGAGGCGATCCAAATTCAAAAGTCTTTGTAGTTGCATTTATCATTTTTTGCAAAATAAATATTTGCCCTACTTCAAATAAATCAATAGAAACTTGAGGAAGAAATATATCACCAGTCCACATGTCAGTAGTACTGTCATATTTCATGTTATAATTTTTCCCTTCCTTATCGAAGAAATATAAATGTTTCCAATTATTGGCCACTGTCTCTTAATTTATTTTTTGATACCACTTAGGAACTGCAAAGTTAAAATAAATTCTTAAGTACTTAACTCTATTAATATAAAAAACCATTATAGGATTTAAATAATCAGTTAAGAATTTTGATAAGTGCCTATTTCTAAACATATAATTTGACATAGTATTCCTTAATAATCCTGGAGCATAATCATATCCTGTATTTTTTAAAAGCCAACCTTCTTCATAAGTAGCTCTATATAAGCTAGGAAAACCTTTTCTATTGTCTTTAACTGTTGCCATCTTATTAATTATTTAGATTTTCAAGTGTTGGTGAATTTTCTAATCTACCAGTATTCAGTCCTCTAGCATTTGTACCTGTTGCAATTGTAGTTCCTCTATTTCTTTGGACTTTATTATATTTTTCTTGTTGAATTTTATTGTAAAGATTATCAGCAATAGCTTCTTTATAAAATACATTAAGTGAACTAATTTTATTAGCCTCTGGGATCGGTTCATAATATGTACCATTCCTATCTTTCCATCCACCTCTAATAATTGCTAAATCATTATTATCAATAACAATATCACCAAAGCTATCTAAACCTATATTAGGATCTTCTCCTTCTTTTAATACTATCTTTTTATTTTCAATTAATACCTTTTGGTCAGTAACAGGGTCTGTACCATACACAGGAACAAAATAAAAACCATCTCTTATTGCTTGTTCATTTGCTTCTGATATAAAGAATACATTTACAGAATCAATACCTTCTACATTTTCAATAATTGAAATAATGTCAGATCTTGGTATTCTATCTCTTCTATTAACATTTAAAAAATAATCATCTAAATTTTTTCTTATTGCTATTCTTATTTCATCTTTATCATAATTATCAAACCATCTTATAACTATATTAAGAGCGTATCTTTTAATAATAGGATCTATTATTCTAGTTTCAGCAGTAACTACTTGTCTTCCACTAGAATTTAATATTTCGTAAGTCATTTCTTTTTCATCAGCAGTCATAATAAATTCTATTTCAGGTATACTAAAATAATCAAAATCACTAGTTATTTTCTTTTTTATATCTGGAATCAAGAAAAGGTAAATAATATTATCATCATTTAAATATTCATCGTTTTTAGTATTATAAGCATCTATGAAAGACCAAAAGTCATACTTACTTAGATAGTAAATATAATTATTAGGATTTGCTAATACAAATGAATTACTTTGGTATGGTGCAATTAATCTAGTAAATGCTGGATCTTCACTATTAGATCCAAACATTGGATTTCTTGTAATGTTAATAGAAAGAATTTCGTTTAAATCTACTTGCTCACCAGACTGGTCTGTTGCTGGTGTTGAAAATTTTAAATCCAATTGCTTACCTCCAATATTTCCTGCAGTTCCTCTAGTAGTTACATAAGTACATTTAATACGAGAACCTAATGCAGGAGGCCTACCAAATTGATTATTTCCAAAAAATATACTTAATCCACCGTTAACACTAGTTTTTACCATTACTGTCTTTTCACCAGGACCCATATCATACAAAGAATCAACATTTTGCCATAGTTCACCGTCAACATTAACGCTTACTAAAAATTGATCGGTAGGGCTTTTTGTGGTTAAGTTATAACTTTGTAATGTTAACCCACTACCAGTAAATGATTGGTCTTCTTTTTCGCCTTCTATCAATTCAACATTAACAAATTCTGTATTGCTTTTAGTTAATCTTATAAAGTCACTATTGAAATTTAAAAAATAAGTTAATCCGTTTTGGCCTAACTCACAAGATGACCCATTCATAATTTGTACATAATCACCAGTAACAAGAGTAGATGCACTGGTGTTTAGTCTTAATCCAATTATACCTCTTGCTGATATACCTCGAGTAGGATCATGGCCTGTTAATCTAGATAATCCATATATAGATTCAATATTTCTTGCTCGCGAAATATTTAGTTCTGTAGCAACTGCCTCTATGTAGAAAAATATTAATTCTCCTAAATTTGAAACCACGGTTAATATTTGACCATAAGGGGAAGCAGGAGTAAATGTTTCAACTGCTTGGCCATAGGTACGCTGCAAGTATTCAAATGAATCTTCAAATAACTGAGTGGCCTTTATTCTTGTTTTACTAAAAAATGACATTTACTTTATTATTTTAAAAAAGAGCTCCTATAACTCTTTGTTCATTTACAAAGATATCAACAAAAGCCCCGTTCCTTCCTTCACTAGTAAAAAACTTTACTTCAGATTGAACATTATAATTACCAGTTCCTGGCAAACAGAATGCGGAAATTTGACCATTAATTCTTTGTTGTATAGTGTTAGCATTTAACGTTAATGAAAAAATTAATTCATCTAAATTACATCCCATTCCTGGGCTTCCTAAAACTTCACCTTTCCTAGTAAATAAAACATTATCTATTTTAATGATTAATTGAGATAACCCATCGGTAACTTCTAATGTATCATCATTAAACTTAGGAGCATCAGCGCTTCTACTATAAATATCTCTTATTCCTCCGCTCATCTGAAAGCACTAATTTTTTATTATATATTCTCTTTTTATTATATAGCTTTCAGATTATAATTATCCTGTGAAAAAGTAATCAACACCTTCGTCTCCTTTAATTTCTTCAACTATTCTATCAACTTCTTCTCTTCCTTCAGATTGTACTAAATCATAATTAATTGTAATGTTACCTGGAAGGTTAAATGAAAAGGTTCCTAGTATTCTAGATAATTGAATTTTAGCTTGACCTGTAACATATCTTTGGAATGCTTCATCCTCGAATAATGCACAGTCAGGAATGGTAGAAAATATTTCAAATATAACGGCATTTTTAGGAAGCTCTCCTTGAAATCTAAACTTCTTGGTTAATCTATTAAACGTATATGATATTTGTGGTAAAAGAACTTGTCTTGCATTATCCATAAATAATGAATTAACAACATAGTACATTAAATTTTCACTACCTATACCTGCACCGTAAACATCATCATATATAAATTTATCAATTGAAAAATCTACATCATCTGCATTAAAGCTCATTTGACCGAATCCACCATCTTCTCCACTAAATCCACCAATCTCAAATACATCATTAACTGAATAAACTCTAGAAGGCATTTTAACTATACCTCTAGGATTATCAATATTACCTTTATTAGTTATAACTTCTTTGTCTTGTCCTGTTCCATAAGGTACTCCTTGTTTAAAGGATGACTTATGTAAAGCACCTGCAGGTAATGCGATATACATTTGCTCTACACTATCTTCATATATTTTATAAAAATATTTTTTTGCTCTTTGTATAATATTGTTTATTTCCTTTTTAGGAACTGTGAATGGAATTTGGCAAGCAATAGTTAGTTCATCATTAACTAATTTAATTAATGCATCTAAACATTCAGCTTCACCCGGATCATTACAATAAGTATTCTTATTAGCCATACTATTTTATATTTTTTCTATTTCTATTATTTCTGTATTTTCAAACCTTGCCATTTTAGTAGCTCTACCTTTTCTAAAAATACCACCTTCCATTTCTCCACTAAATACTCCTCTAGGTCCATAGACATAAGAATCTTTACACATTACATTTTTACTAACATAAGAATCTTCTATCTTACAATCAGCAGCATTAGTTGCACCAAATAAGTTACTCTCAGATAATGATGAATTTATTAGCTCCGAACTAAAAATATCACAATTTAAAATGTTACCTTGAATTTTACAGTCTACAATATCAATTCCTTTTATTTCAAAACATCTCATTAGTTCTGCATTCTTTAGTTGCATTCTACCAGTATCAGCGTCATAATTAATTAAACCTTCCTTTAGCCCAGCTAAAGTTAAAAGCTTAAAAATCTCTTCCCTCATTTTAGGATAAAATGTTTCTACAATTTGATCATACGTTTGAAGATCAACCATTAATTTTAACTTTGGAAATTTTTTCTTAAACGTTTGATAGTCTTTATAAGATTCAACTATACCACTATGTTTTTCTAAAACAGCATCTAATTGTTTAAGATCCTTATTGGTATATTCAGGATACATTAAAGTCTCATATAATGATATAACAAAATGTTCAGTTAAATCCATTATAGTATTATACTTCTTTTCGTAATCTTTTCCACCAAGATATCTAAATTCAATATAATTCTTAGATAACTTAGAAAAGTTTACGCCATAATACTTTTCAGATACAAACATATAGTTCTTCCATGAAATTCTTTCTGGGGAAGGTTGAGTCATTCCACTTAAAGGAACAATAAATTTTATTGACTTAGCATAAACAGAATCTTTTCTGTTAGGAAATGCTTCATAAATTTTATTCTCATCAAAATTTAATACGAATTTTCCAATATCTAAACTTGATACATTTGTAGGAGTTCCTAATTTCTTTCCATCAAAAGCTACATTGATATGAATAGAACATCTTTCATTTGTAGATCCATTTTCACGAATCCACTTTAAAGTTTTTGCTATAATAAGTTTTGATTCAACAAACGGCATTGGCCCAGTAACCAATTCAATCATTCCAGTTCCACCGGAATTATCAGGCTCTAATTTAAATGTTTCATTACTAGGAGTAAAATCACTATGAGCCTTTTCCTCTATTTGTATTCTTTTATTTAAAGCATTAGAAAGACTTCTTTTAACTTCGTCTATCCCTTCATTAGCAAAGAATTCAAATTCTAATCCAATCTTGGATGCATATATAGCATTTAGTTGTTCGTTAGTGTACATGTAGTTCCTGATTTGTTTATATATTCAAACCAGGAATAGGTTATGCTATGTTCATTGTAATCTTACGATCACTAACATTCACACTACCAATTTTTACATTTATTGTATCACCTTTGCTTAAATCGGCACCCTTTAGCTTAGACTTATGAATTAAACCACTAATTCCTTTCTCTAATTCAACAAAGGCACCATAAGAAGTAATCTTAGTAACTTTACCTTCAGCTATCATCATAGGTTTATATTTTTCATCTACCCCATCCCATAGGTCAATTTTAGGACCTAATTGACTTAATATAATTTTTCTATCAGATATAATTTCTTTAACCCAGAATTCTATTTTGTCACCTGGTTTAATAGACCTGTCATCTAAAGATTTTTGGAATTCTTCAGTTAGTTCTGCTTTAGGTATTAGTCCAGTTAAACATTCATCAAATTCAGCAAATACACCAAACTTAGTAGTACCTGTTACAAAACCAATTCTAGATTCTTTTATAGTTTCATTTAAGTTTTCAATTGTAGTAGGAATCATAGTTCTTAAATATTCTCTATGAGATACTACTAATGTATCTTTTTCTTTAGAAAATGTTATTGGCATAACAACTATTTCTTTACCTACCAATAAACTAAAATCATGTAATTTATTTAATCCTCCTAATGAACCTGGCATAAAACATTTAATACCTGCAACGTCTACCCAATAACCTCCATGAATTAATTCTTTAACCTTAGCAGTAAAACCTACAGCTTTATTACCAATTGCTTCTTTAATTTCTTTTAACTTAACTTCTTTGATTGCATCAGATATAGAAGCAATAACATCACCGGTTTTTGGATTTGTTTTGATCTTAACATCAATTTCCATATCTACCTCTAATTGATTTACAATATAGTCAGGTTCTTTAGTTAAAGTACAGTAAGCAGTAAATTTAGATTCTATGTCAATTAAAGCCTTTGATTTATCTTCTGATATAAATGATACAATACCTCTAGTGGTATATGAAACATTATCTTCAATTAATTGTGTCTTTTGTAAAGTTGAATCGGTAAGACCGTATAATGATAAAGCATCAGCAGCATATATTTCATTACACATTAATCTTGTGCCTTCAGGAACTTGAACTTTTATTGTTTTAGTATCAAATGGATCATCACTCAATTGAACTGTGATTTCTTGTTCGGTCATTTTTTATTTTTTACGAGGTTATTATAGATTATATATTTGTACATCTAGTATTAATTATACATATGAGTTAGTAGATTGTTTCATTATGTAATAGACTTTATGATAAACCTACCCATGGGAAAACATAAGGTACAGGTGGTACACTTCCTGTTACACCGGTCCAAGTACCTGCTACTGTTTTTAAATGTTTTACAAATGCAGCATTTAATGCATTACATAAAGCAGCAGTATTATTTAATTTAAATGCTTTTCCAATATCAGACTGCAAAGGCATTAAAGTTCCTCCACTAATAATAGGATTAGCACCAACTGCACCAGGCGGTGGCGGTGGCAGTGGACTCATTACACCACCAGTCCAATAATCAACTATAGACTGTGCTGCATCTTTCCATACATAATCAGGTATTTCTTGATTCCATTCCCTAGGTGCAGAAAAAGGTTCCCATGTTATAGTATCAGCAGACCATTTTTCAAGTTCTGCAAATGATGATTCAAATCCTGCTTGTATGTCAGAGGCAGTTCCAACTGATAATGGTGGAGTCCCACCATATCCTGTATTAACAGCAGCAGCTGCTAATACATAATCTATTCCAATTTGTGTTGCGAGCGGTACATAAGAATACGGACTAGTGCCATAGCTACTAAGAAACCATGCTTTGAGTACTTGAGTAATAGGTGCAGGAATCCAAGGCATTAGTCAGTAGTATTTTTCTTGCTTAAATATGAACTATTTTTAAAGGGCGGTAGAGGCGTACCAGTAACACCACCCGGTGCAGGGTGAACATGTGCATCAAATAAACTTTTCCAAGTATCACCTAGAAGTACAGATTCAGCTGCGTCTTCACCTAATTTAATTCTTGGTGAATTAACATGTGTTTCACCGCTTGCAGTAATAACAGCATCAATACAATTAATTAAAGTATTGGTATCTGCATTAATAACAGTATCAGCTCCACTATTAATTGTAAATTGAGCAGAATGAGTAAATGTTATATTTCCATCGTTAAGCATTACAATTGTATCACCGTTTGCATTTATTACTTCAACTGAATTATCAGGTTTTATATTAATAGTAGTTGGACCTTCTGTTGTAGTATAGTCCATCATTATACCTTTTTCTTCTGTAAAGAAAATCTTTACATGCTCACCTTCTCTGTCATTTGTTACTTCTGAAACTCCATCTTGTAACTCACCAGTTAAACCAAATGCTGTATCATATATTAATACATGTGAATTTTGATATGAGGCTTCTATCTCTGCCTTTGTTTCATCTGAAGGGTATATGTTTTCATGATATACAGGTTGATAAAAATTTCCATTGTCAAATGTTACTCTAACTATAGATCCTAATTTTGGTATTTCAAATTTACCGCTACCAGTATTACTACCACCGTACATTAACTGATGAGGTCTTGACCATGGCAGCGAGGCAGTTGGAATAATGTATGCACTTTGTGGATCTTCAGGATCTACGCGATCATCCATTTTTCCGTATACTCTTATCTTACATCTACCTTCAAAGATATCATCATTACTATCCTCGACAATTCCTACCCATTGAGTAGTCCTTAAATCATCAGCGTTAAACCGTTTTGGATCTACCTTTCCCATTAGTCAAATACATTTTCATTACTACCTAAAGTAGAAGCTATTGGTCCAGATGGAGGAAATGCAGGCGTTGATTGTAAACCTGTTCCTACAGGTGGTACAGGTGGAAATAAATCAGTTGATTGTAAACCTGATCCTACGGGTGGTACTGGTGGAAATAAATCAGTTGATTGTAAACCTGTTCCAACAGGTACTGCTGGATCAAAATTTTGTGTTGATTGTAATCCTGTTCCAACTGGTGTAGCTGGATCAAAATTCCCAAAAGATTGAAATGGTGGTTCACTGACACTTTCTCCAAATAAAGTATCACCTATTTTTTGAGTTGTATTTCTACTGCCAACATCGCTAAGAGTACCTGGTATAGCTGCACCTAATGCTGCATTTGCTAATGCCTGTGGATTTGATATAGAACTTAATAAATCATTTCTTGCACCAAACACATTACCAAATGTGAACCCTGAAATTATACTTGCACCAGCTCTACCTGCTAAATTAATTGCTCCCTCTACTTGACCCATTACTTGATCCTTACCAAATTGTTTTAATTTACCTAGAAAACCTGGGTCGGTACTTCTCTGTAATTTACTTTCATCTAATTTACTGTCATAGCCAGAAAATTGAGAAACATTTTCCATTACAGCATAACTAAATTTAATTTCAGTTGATGCAATATCTGCACCAGCATTAGTAACCCCGCCAAATAATTTACCACACGCAGCTGCATCCCATTCACATTCTCTAAATCTAAATCCAACTTGTGAAGTATTTTCATTTATAAAATCATTCCTATCTTGTGTATTCAAAGCCCCAATACCTGCCCCTAACCAATTCCTAACTGTTTGAAATTTTCTAATTTCTTGTACATAAACATAAACATCAAACCTCATTAAATTTTTAGGCAGAACAAACCTCTTATGCATATTATCATAAACAGCCATTTTATATAAATTAAATAATGCTGTCATTTTTAAATCTAAAGCTTCAAGGCATCCAATAATAATACCTTCTCCTGGTACTGTTCCTTGATAAGGGTCTATATCAAAACTTGAGGATTTTTTCCAAGCATCTTCTAATCCTACTATTGTTTGAAAATAATAAGGTCTTGTTTTATTAACTTCTTGAATACCTTGGATAAATGCTTTTAAATAATTTGCTCTATTAGTTTCACCAATTTTTTCTAAGTATGCAACGGCTGAAGGTTCAGACGGATTAGAACTACCGCCACTAGGAGGAGATTCTAAGTTAGTTGTAAGACCTTCTGTTGTAGTATCACCGCTAACAGTTGATGGATTAGTTGGTACAGTAGCTGGTATGCCGGTATTACCAGATGTTGCCCCATTGAATAAAGGGCTTTTAATATCAAACATTAATGTAAATCCAAGATAAGTAGGATCATCCATTGAAGTAACCCCATTGGTACCAGAACCGTATGCACTTTCAGATGCTACAAATCTTTTAGCAAATTCATAACTTCTTGGAAATGTACCACCTCCTAAGTATGAACCAAAAGGCCCAGCTAATTGAGCTAACCCATCACTACCGAAAGGACTTCCTAAATCTATTAAAGGCATACTATATTATTTTTTATATTTATTAGGTCGTAGGCGTGAACTCTCGACGCTGTAATTTTAATCTCATTTTAAGCTGTTCACTATTAACACCTGTACCATTAGCATAAAAATATGTAACACCAGTTACAACATAAAATCCCGTTAGGTATTCATTTAAAATAAAACTAGCTTCTTCATTATTTAAAAATTCTTCTGATTGTCTGGTTTGAGGTTCTATGTCACCTTCAATTTCACCTAAAGAAGGTTGTAGTAAAGCAGTTTTTGCATCATCATTATATTCTAAAACTAAACAATAAATTCTACTATATCTTACTATACCTGGATTCACCGTCTGTAATTCTACAGTCATTCCCATCTTATTAATTTCAGTATTATTTTGATAATTTAATACTGTGCTATATTGAAACTCAGAATGTACATTATCACCTTGTGTACCTAAATATTTATATTTAACTTGTTCATTTCTTGGACCTTCTGCTTCACCATTTAATAACCTACCTTTTGTTGCAGGTATCATACCAGGAGTATCATTAGTAAGAGGATCAACAAATTCACTGATCCATTCCTTAGCTTCTAGATCCCAATACTGTGTATATCTTTTATAACCGTTTGCTTTACTAATTTGGCCTGTATTATTTGTTAATTGAAAGGAACTCATATATCTAGAGTTTCCTTGCATCTGTACTAAATTAGTTAATATATTTGGCATTGTAGTTGCTTCACTTACAATATCCTCAGTAAAAGTATCTGCAGAACCTCTCATAAAATCTTGACTTATTTCAATTGCACCTTCTTGGCTAAATAATCTATTTACATCAACCATTGTCAAATAATAATATGGATCAATATAAGAAGTAAAAAAACTTTCATCATTTAAATAGCTATTAGATACTATGTTTTGTATCCAAGTTTCATTGGTATCATTAGGATTAGTCCAAGTCATCTGGTCGGCAGTTTCTTCAACATTAGATGCATAACCTAATTTTAGTTTTTCTGCAATATTTAATAAAGCATCCCAGCTTGTAACATCTTCCTCATAAGATACATTTTCAGTAAATAGATTAGGAATAAACATTCTACCCGTAAGTAAATATTCATTAGCAACTAATCGGCCACCGCCTGCATTACTATTAATCGGTCTACAATTAATAATAGTAAAATCTATTCTTATAGGCTTAAATGTAGTTTCATCACCTTGGGATCTAATGTTTATTTTAATAATATCACCATCCTTAGGATAAAATCTACTAGTAAACATATTGTCTCTATCTGCAAAGCTTAATTGAATAGTTGGATAAAAATCTTCATTCTTTACCTCAAAGTAGCGTAATTTAGTAAAGTCTACTTCATATCCATTTACTATAACATAAGGAACTATAGAAGAAAATTTAGATGGCCTAACTTCCATTGCTAGCCCGTTTGAATTATCTGAATTACTTTCTCTATCTAATATAGTAAGAGCATCTAATTCTATAGTAGGCTCTATTATTGTTAATATATTTCTTTCAACTATACTTTCAGACATATCTTAAGAATTATTATTACGTATTGGTAAATTTGCACCTAAGGTTATATTTCCTCCTTCATATATTTTAGATTCTTGGCCTTGTTGTAGCATATTAGGAGGTATAGGTGTATCAACACCGCTCTCTTTTGTTTTTGCTTTTTCTACTAATCTTTGTACTCTGGCTTGATCTTTTTCACTTTGTCTATCTGTATTAACATAATCCTCTAAAACAGGGTTAGGTCTAGACGCAGCATTAGGTCTACTATAAACCGCTGCTAAATCAGACAAGTTAGGAATAATTATAACATCTCCTTCATTTAATGAAAAAGGATTAAATATATTATTAACTATACAAAGAGCATCCACATAATCACTTTTACCAAAATATTGAAGTGATACTTTATCCATTCTTCCTACCTGATCCTGCTTAATATAATGTAATGCCTTAACACCCAGCTCTGTCTTATATCTGAACGAAGGAGCAGTTAAATCAAAATACTGCTGACCAGTTCTTTCAATTGTCAATTTATTTTTTAAAGTAAGAGATTTAATATTCATTTTAAATTAATTTAATTATGCATCTATAACACTTGCTTTTGTACCTTCAAATAAGTTAATAGGAATACCTAAATTATCAGGTGCTGTATTAATATTTTTTATTTGTTCTTCAGGAAATGCAGATGCCGGTGCGCCTGCATTATATCCATTAGTAGCGGTACCTCCTTGTAATTGAGAACTCTGTTGAATATCATTAGTCCCCGTTGGAATATTTCCATAAGTTTGTACGTCTGTATCTGTTGTATCTAAATTTAAATAATCAGATTCATTTTGTATTGCTGCATATATTCTACCTTGTCCTGCATTAAACATATTTTCTATATCACCTTTATCTCTAGGCTTACCATGTTTTAAATTTATGTTAAATTTTACTTCCATAGGAAAATCATCATATCCTAATCCTTGGCCTAATTCCATTTCAGTACTATCACAAATCATATTACCCATCATACAAATAGGATTAAGAGGATTACCTACTGTCACATGCCAATCACCCGTTGGTTCTCCACTAATAAAAGATCTAGTAGCAGCTGTTGCCGTATTACCAATTCCCATATTGCCTAAAAACCCACCCATCATATTTCCTAATAGATTAGTTCCTACTGTTTTTAAAGCTTCTTTTATCTTATTACTATCAAATTCACCATCAGCTCCACCAAATAAACCAGTAAAACCAGATTTTATATCTGAAGCAATACTTTTAAAATATCCTACAAAATCTCCGTTTTGCAATGCACTAGTATCGCCTAATGCTGTACCAACATCACCGGCAGATCCATAGTACCTATGACCTCCACCAAAAAATGCTGCGTTGTTAGTTGTCATAGTTAACATATTACTCATAATATCAATCATAGCAACCTTTGGATTAATAAATGCTAAAGATCTGAGCTCATATTCAAATTGTAATCTCATATCATTTTGAAAATTTATTCCTCTATCTCTAATCGTTGTATTATCTACAACATTCACTGGTCCTAATACAAAGTCGGCATATGTAGTACCTAACTTATCACCTGTTAACGCACCTTTACCATATTTTGCTGCATGTCTTTCTTTATATGACCTTCCTTGTGCAGCATCTCCAAGTGCGTTTACAGCATTACCAGCAATTCCTCCTATTCCCATATTACCTGCACTAAAGCCACTCATTCCTTTAGCTAATTCTATTTCTTCAAATTTAGCATCAAGTTGTTTCCACTTTAAACCAAAACTCATTTTTAATAATTCCTCTAACTGATTACCTGCGGTTGCTCCCATATAAGTTATAGCAGTTACACCAGCAGCCATTGTTGCATCTGTTGTAGTTTGTGAATCTGGTGTACTATCCTCAGAAGCAGTCATTGTTTGATAATTATAAATGTTATCAGTTACAGGCATTGGAAACCTTCTTAATGTAATTAAATGATTAAGTGGAATCTTCTTGTAATATTTAGAATATAAAAATTCTGAGGGTGAATATTGTATTTTTGGATATTTTTCTGTAAACCAGTTTATCATACTCGGAAGTGAAAGACTTTTTGCACCTTCGCCTCCCATTAAAAAATTATCAGGTTGATCAGTATAAAACTTTGTAGCTGCCTCTGAGCCTGACCCATTAAATCCTTGAAAATTAAATAAAGCATATTTATTACCAATAGCAGTAGGAATATCCTGGTCTACCATATTAGTAGGCACAGTTGCACGAGCAGGCTTACCACTAGTTGCATAGAATCCTTTTGCATAAGCAGCTGATACATCACCAGCAAAACCAACGGACTCACCGCCAAAAGCTGGAAGTGTTGCGCCCGAGTTACTGTTTGGTGATTGAGGCAGTGCGCTATTTAAATCACTAATGGCAGTTTGGACTAGTCCCATATTTAAGTCTTATTTTTATTATATATTCAACTTAGGCTGTCAAGGTACTTATCAATATTAAGGTCACCCTTTTCAAATTTATCTAACCAGCCTTTTTTATATCTTACATCAAATTCTTTTATACTATCTAATGAAAGTGGACCTTTAAAAAATGGTCTTGCAGAAATTTCTCTTATTTCTTTTAGATTTTTAGATATCATATAAAGTTGTACCTTTTCAAATAATTCTGATAATCCAACTTTTGTCTTAGTACACATAACCGATTCTATAACTACATAAAACCTTTCTCTATCTTTTTCATTTAATCTATCTTCTAATACTTTTGCTGTTTTATAATCATCAGCTTTAAGAATCATTTTTCTTGCTCTGTTTTCAAACACATGTCTGAAATTCATATCAAAGAAATGTTGTTTTAAAAATTTCATATTATCATAGAACTTAATAATACGAATTTGATAAAGAGGATTTACCGGATCCCATTTGGAATCTAAGATTTTACCCTTAACTGGTAAAAGTATATTAGGATTAGTATGAGATGCTAATAAGCAGTATACATTTTGCCCTTTATTAAATATTCTGTGAGTTTTCATTCAAATTCTATTATGTCATCAAATAGCTCAGCTGTGCCATTGACCATAATATCCGGTGAATGATAAATTTTATAAGTAATAGGTTTAGATGATAATGATTCTACATAACTTTGTATTCCTCCAACCGTCTCTGTATTTAAATTGCCTAAAACATAAAATATCGTTGTGGATATATTACGATTAATTGCATTCTGTAATTGCCTCATTAAATAAGATGATACTACTGCATCAGATGGCTCATATTGATAAAAATCATTTTTTGTAAGCTTGTTAAATATATCCATATAATTTATACACTCTATACTTCTAGGAACATTTCCTAAAAATGTTTTAACACGTAGTGCATCATTAGAGTATATGAAATTAAATTCTATATGTTCTTCTTCCATTCTTCTAGCTCCTTAAGCTCATTCTTAAGAGATTTTATTTTAAATTCAATATCCTTAACTGTTGGTTCAAAATGAGTACCCCAACGTGTATTAATATCTAATACATTTTTATCAAATTTACTACCTGGTTCTAGCCCTATGTCATCGCATAAATCAAAAAAGAATCTTTTTATATAACTAAATTGATTCTTATCATTTTCATTTGATTCATAAACATCAGTTGAAGTAAAATGTTCCCTTCCTCCACCATGATTATCATCAATGACTTTTTTAATAACACCATTTCTTGCTGGCTCTAAAACTATTTTAATCATTTACGACTTTCTTTTATATAATGTAGATGTTAATTCTTTAATTGTTTTTCTTGCTAATTTTTTATCAGCATGCCAAGTAGATTTATCTTTAACCATTATAAGAGAATATGCTTCTCTTAACTTTTCTATTTCTTTATCTGTATAACCTTCTTCTTTCCAATTAGCTATCTTAACAGTTTCAACTTGTTCTAATTTAGCATATATAGATTTTTCAGCAGCTTCAACATTAGCTTCATGTATTTCTTTGCCTTTTTCTCTAGTTTGTTTACAGATTTCTAACCATTCTTTAAATGATAATTTACTTTTCATTTTTAAGATTCCTTGATTTTTCATTGCCGCTCTTCTTTGGCGACGATTAGGTATAGTTTGTTTTGCAGTCTCGCTCATATGATTAATTTTATTATATATTACTAGTTATAAAGTGTGCTATTCACCTTTATACTTGCTCTCGATTAATGATTTAATACTATCAAATAAACAATCAGTAATTTCATCTTGAGATAATTGATCTGAAATAAAGTCATGTAATTCTTCATTAACTTCTTCTTTATCAAATGAAGTACTCATTAATTTATATAAATCTTTAGATGGAATGTTTACAGGAAATTCCAAAAGAAGTTTTACTTTATTATTTTTCTTTTGTTTATTAAATAAAACTCTAATAGGAGAAATTTCCTTTTTAGGAATTACAACTTCTTGTAAGTTTTCATTTGGAGCTGATATATTTAATGGATCAATACCTGATGTTTGTGGTTTTACAAATTCACCAGCTATATCATTATCTAATTGTTGTAGAAATTCATTTTGTAAATCTTTTGATAATCTACCACCTTCATTAAAGTTTATCCACTTATCGTCAATATTCTTAATAGTAACTACATCACCAGATTTTTCTCCTTTAATCCATTGCCAATATTTATTTTCATGGACTTCCTGCGGAGTTTCCTCAATATTATCTTTTTGCATTTGTTGTCTATTTATTATTATACCTTAAATATAATAATTGTTTAATAACCTGGTTTATACGATACAATATTCCATTCTCCACTTAATAGCCCATGGTTTATTAATATCTAATGTAATTGGATTTCCTCCACTATCTTCTACTTCAAAACTAAATCCTAATTTATAGACATCATTACGAGTTGAAGTAAGTCCATCAGAAGTCAGTTCAAAACTCCATGAATATGCTCCTAGCGGACCAGGTATAGCAGTAGGTGTTACTTGGAAAGAAGTGTTTTCTATAATTGTAGCAGTAGGTTGATCCGTTGGTGTAGCAAGTCCTTGTACGTTTGGATTAACAAAAAATTTCTTTACTGATATTCTAACTCTACCTAGATAAGTAGCATTAAACGTCTGCTCCGACATCCAAGCCAATGCAGTTACTCTTATAAAACCTCCAGTTAAATCTCCACCCGGTGTTGCTTGGCCATGAAAACCAGAATCTATAAGGTCTTGCGTATTAAATGTATCCGTTTGAGCCGTCTCCATCAAATAGTATACTTGAGTTGATGCATTAGGTGAACCCCAGTCAGGAGTAACTCCACCTACTGCATATTTACCATTACTTGAACCTGAACCATTCCAATCAGGTACGGCAGCCCTATATCCTGAAAATCTTTCTTGTAACAATGTTGATGTTCCAACCACTGCACCTTGTGAACCTTGTGGACCAGTTAAACCTTTACTACCATTCATACCCCAGCCAAATAAAGGTTTACTAAACGCACTAACACCTGATCCTCCTATATAAGAACCTTTAGCTAATTCAATACCACCAGCGGCTCCATTTGTAGTTGTAATATTATTAAAGTCAAATTCATAATAGTTTACGGCATTAGGATTACCGTATTCCCAAACTCTAACAAAAGCTTTATTTTCAGAAGCTGTGACTGTTGAATTCCAGGCTGAGTATACTGTGTCATTAACCTGATAATCAATTGCATTACCAGTTAAAGGATCATTACCTTCAGCAGCTAAGAAAAATGTTTGAGAACCTGCTTTCCAATCAGCTGCTGTCGTAATTGCTCTGTTAGCTTGGAATGCAGCAGGCTGGCTTACAGAAGCTCCAGTATATGCTGTAAGATATCCTCCGTAATCACCAGTTACACCAGTTGCACCAGTTGCTCCTAGTACTATACCAGTAGATCCTTGTTGACCAGTTAATCCTGTGGCTCCTTGTGTTCCTGTAGCTCCTTGTAATCCTATAGCACCTTGTTCTCCATTAGCACCTTGTCCACCAGTTGCACCTTGTAATCCTACAGCACCATCAGCACCAGTTGCGCCTTGTTTACCAATAGCACCCTGTTCACCGTCAGCACCTTGTGTTCCAGTTGCTCCTTGTTGGCCTATGGCACCACTTGCTCCTTGTCCACCTATGGCACCTGTTGCACCTTGTTGACCTGTTAAACCTGTTGCTCCTTGTGTACCTGTTGCACCCTGTGTTCCTGTTGCTCCTTGTCCACCTATGGCACCTGTCGCACCTTGTTGGCCTGTTAAACCTGTTGCTCCTTGTGTACCTGTTGCACCTTGTGTACCTGTATCTCCTTGGGCTCCAGTTGAACCTTGTTGGCCTACAGCTCCACTTGCTCCTTGTCCACCTATTGTACCTGTTGCTCCTTGTGTTCCTGTAGCTCCAGTTGCACCTTGGATACCTACAGCTCCAGTTGCACCTTGGAATCCTGTGGCTCCTCCTGGCCCGTCGCCTCCAGGTTCTCCAGTTGCTCCCATTGTACCGCTTGCTCCCTGTTGACCAGTTGGACCTAGATCACCTGTAGCTCCTTGTTGACCTGTTAAACCTGTTGCTCCTTGTTGTCCTGTTAATCCACTTGCACCTTGGAATCCTATTCTACCTTGAGATCCTGTTGCACCCTGTAATCCTGGATCACCTTCTGAACCTTGATCACCAGTTGCTCCTTGGAATCCAGTTGCTCCTTTAAATCCAGTTGCTCCTTGTCCACCTTTTAGACCTTGGATTCCTGTTGCTCCTTGTTGACCAATGGCACCACTTGCTCCTTGTTGACCAATAGCACCGCTTGCTCCTTGTTGTCCTACGGCTCCAGTGGATCCAGTAAATCCACTTGCACCTTGTCCACCTATTTCACCAGTAGCACCTTGATTACCTATGGCACCTGTTGCACCTTGTTGACCAATAAATCCTGTAGCTCCTTGTCCACCTATTGTACCGGTAGCACCTTGTTGACCAATGGCTCCAGTTGCTCCTTGTTGGCCTGTTAAACCTGTTGCTCCTTGTTGTCCTGTTAAACCTGTTGCTCCTTGTTGTCCTGTTAATCCACTTGCTCCTTGTCCACCTATTGCACCAGTAGCACCTTGTTGACCAATAGCACCACTTGCACCTTGTTGACCAATAGCACCACTTGCACCTTGTCCACCTATTGTACCTGTTGCTCCTTGATTACCTACAGCTCCAGTAGAACCAGTAAATCCAGTTGATCCTTGGTTACCTATAGCTCCGGTTGCTCCTTGGTTACCAACTGCACCTGTTGCACCTTGATCACCAATAGCACCACTTGCACCTTGTCCACCTATTGTACCTGTTGCTCCTTGTTGTCCTATGGCACCAGTTGAACCAGTAAATCCAGTTGATCCTTGTGTTCCTGTTGCTCCTTGATTACCTATAGCTCCGGTTGCTCCTTGGTTACCTATAGCTCCAGTAGAACCAGTAAATCCGGTTGCACCTTGTCCACCTATTGTGCCAGTAGCACCTTGTTGACCGATAGCACCAGTGGCACCAGTAAATCCACTTGCACCCTGGCCACCTATTGTACCAGTAGCACCTTGTTGACCTACAGCTCCAGTAGAACCAGTAAATCCAGTTGATCCTTGTGTTCCTGTTGCTCCTTGTTGGCCTCTAAATCCTTGTTGTCCGGTTGCTCCTTGTTGTCCTGTTAATCCACTTGCTCCTTGTCCACCTATTGTACCAGTGGCTCCTTGTTGACCTATAGCACCCGTTGCACCAGTTGCCCCATTAAATCCACTTGCACCCTGGCTACCTATTGTACCTGTTGCTCCTTGTTGTCCTACGGCTCCAGTAGAACCAGTAAATCCAGTTGACCCTTGTGTACCAGTGGCACCTTGTGTTCCTCTAAATCCTTGTTGACCTGTTGCTCCTTGTTGACCTATAGCACCTGTTGCTCCTTGTCCACCTATTGTACCAGTTGCTCCTTGTTGCCCTGTTAATCCAGTTGCACCAACACCTGTTGCTCCAGTAAAACCAAAACCAGTTGAACCAGTAAATCCTCTGGAACCGGTAGCTCCATCAAATCCAGTTGCACCAACTCCTGTTGCTCCGTTAAATCCAGTTGCTCCGTTAAATCCAGTTGATCCTATAAATCCTGTTGAACAAGTAAATCCAGTTGCACCAACTCCTGTTGCTCCGTTAAATCCAGTTGCTCCTGTAAATCCTGTTGAACCAGTGAATCCAGTTGCACCTATTCCAGTTGCTCCATTAAATCCAGTTGCTCCATTAAATCCAGTTGCACCATTAAATCCTGTTGAACCAGTAAATCCAGTTGATCCGACTCCCGTAGCACCATTAAATCCTGTAGCACCATTAAATCCTGTTGCTCCAATAAATCCAGTTGCACCAGTAAAACCAGAACCGGTGGCTCCCGTAAATCCAGTTGAACCTGTGGCACCAATACCTCCTGAACCAGTTGCACCAGTAAAACCAGAACCAGTGGCTCCTGTAAATCCAGTTGAACCAATACCTCCTGCTCCTGTTGCACCTATTCCTGTTGCACCAGTAAAACCAGTAGCTCCAATCTGACCACCTAAGTATATACAATAAGTTATATTTTCTGTAGACCCTGTAGATGGTGTTGTTATAGAATTGCTTACAAAAGTTAAACCTAATGTTATATAGGTTGCACCAGGTGTTATTGAATTTACTAAAAATGTTGAATTACCTGTGTTATTATTATTATTTGCAAATGATATAGTATCACCTACTGTTAATCTTGATTGCAGAGGGTGACCAATACTATTACCAATATAAGCTATTGTTACATTATTAGTGGTCGTTGCATTAAGATTTATTCTAGTTGTACCTGGTGTAGCTAAAGAATTTAAAAAATTAGTAAAGTCATTGTTCTGATATCCACTTATACATGCAGCTGAAATATTACCTAAACCAGTTGCACCAGTAAAACCAGAACCAGTGGCTCCTGTAAATCCA